>OJBI01000003.1_pt1 | contig 260356 bp, 239 predicted proteins | sample 1590541 | NCBI WGS metagenome assembly OJBI01 (sample SAMN05416871, study PRJEB24817) | seawater metagenome | isolation source: Sea water | place: Canada:Atlantic | collected 2013-11 | reverse complement strand
AAGCTCTTAAATTGGCCTAATTCCACCATGTGCTCGCAGGCATCTCTTTAATTTCGATACTCGCTGCAATAGCATTTTCTTTTGAGTCATTCACGAATAAAGACTTAATTAATCTAATCATAACTGCTCCTAGATGCGAACTTGATCGCGTTTAGTGCCAATACGAACTTGATCGCGTTTAGTGCCAATACGAACTTGGTCGCGTTTAGTGCCAATACGAACTTGGTCGCGTTTAGTGCCTATTTCTTGAATTGCTAAAACATCGATACTTTCAGCTGGTACCGGTGTTGCTGACATTGTTAAAGATAGAATTAATGAACTAAGCATTTTATTTCCTTATTGAGATTATTTTAAAATTCAATAAGGTACAAGCTAGAAGTATGCCAGAAGTTGGAAGCCTTAATTTATAAGGCTTCAAGCTTGTTGTTCAACTAATAGGTGGCAGTGCCATAAAGTCGACACTTAATAACTAAATGGTATTTTTTCCAAATGAGGTTGATTTATTAGTGATCTGAAAGGAAAGCAGGTACTTTTGAAAGTCGTTTTCAGGTAAAGGCTTACTATATAGGTAGCCTTGTAATTGCTCACAGCGCAGCCCGGAAAGGAAGCTTAATTGTTGATTGGTCTCAACACCTTCAGCAACAACTTGCATACCTAAGTTATGGGCGATAGTTACTATTGTTGCTACCATATTTCGTCCTTGTTCTGAAGTCTCAATATCATCAACAAAGGCTTTATCTATTTTTAAGGTATTAAGTGGAAACTTCTTCAAGTAGGCTAATGATGAGTAGCCGGTACCAAAATCATCAAGTGAAAGGTGAATACCCATCGCACGAATTTGTAACATGGTATCAATTGCTTTTTGAGGTGAGTCCATAACTGTGCCTTCGGTAATTTCTAGCTCTAAATATTTAGCAGGCAATTCGCTTTCTTTTAAAGCATTGGCGATCATCGATACTAAGTTTGGTTGGGTAAATTGCACAGCTGATAAGTTAACAGCAATACGGCCCTCAAAAAGTCCAGCGTCAACCCACTTCTTCGTGGCAAAACAAGCTTTACGCAATACTACTTCACCGATATCGATTATTTGCCCTGTTTCTTCCGATACTGGAATAAAGACGATAGGGCTAATAATGCCTTTACTTGGCGTTTCAAAGCGAACTAGAGCCTCCATACCGGCGATTTTCCCTGTCGCAATTTCTATTTTCGGTTGATAAAAAACAGAGAAAAAGTCTTCTTTTAGGCCGTGTCGAATCAGGTTTTCAATTTGTAAACGTTTAACAGCTGTTTTATTCATTGAATCACTAAAGAATTGGTACTTATTACCGCCTGAGTTTTTAGCGTGATACATAGCTGTATCGGCATTTTTTAATAGCTCTTGTGGGCTAGCACCATCTTCAGGGTACAAAACAATGCCAATACTGCTATAAAGTACTATTTCTTGGCTTTTAAGTTTTAATGGCAAGGCAATAGAGTCTAAAACCTGTTTTGCAATTGACGTTATGGTATGTATATCGTTAGTGTTCTCAACAATTAAGCTAAATTCATCACCGCCTAATCGATAAACGCTATCTTGATTTCGGCCTAAGCCTCTAATGCGTTCTGCTACTTTGCAAAGTAAAATATCACCAACTTCATGGCCTAATGAATCATTAACTTTTTTAAAGTTATCTAAATCGAAAACGAGCAGTGCATGGGGAATTTTGTTTTTTACTAATCGTTGTTGATTTGCTTGAAAGTAAGAACGGTTAGGTAAGCCGGTCAATGTGTCTGAATTTGCTAATTTTCGCAGTTCAGCTTCAGTTTGTTTGCGTTTAGTAATATCAGAAAAAACACCCACAAAATGCGAAATATTGCCAGTTTCATCTTTAATGATATCAACATTTAAGTCGGTTAAATAAAGCTCACCATTGTCACGAATACTCTCAATTTCTCCATGCCAACTACCTTTAGTGATTAAATGTTTTTTAACATTTTGATTAAAGCTTTCAGGATATTGTTCAAACTTAAGTGACGTGCCTCGCATCTGAAGTTTTGTTCTACCCGTAATACGCTGAAATGCTTTGTTAACATCAACGACAGTAAATTGACGATCATAAATAACAATGGCGTCAGATATATTTTCAATACATTTGGCAAAAAGTTTTAAGCGTTCGTCTGCGCGCTTTATTTGACTTATATCTTTTAATGTCCCTGTCATTCGGGTCGGTTTTTTCTTTTCATCACGTTCAACAATTTTTCCGCGATCAAGTACCCAAATCCATTTATCATCTTTGTCTTTTACGCGATAGGTTGCTTCAAAATGCTGACTACTATCTTCAAAATGCTGGTTTAAAGCTTCTCTAACTCTTGGAATATCTTGTTGATGAATATTAGTTTGATCAGCTCCAACATTGCGTTTACCATCTTGCGGGAATTCTAAAATACCCCAGATATTAGAACGATAGATTTTTCCTTTCTTAATATTCCAATCCCACATTTCATCGCCACTGCCCCATAATGACAACTTAAGTCGTTCTTCACTGAGCTTGATTTGTAAGTGGTATAATCGTTTATGACGCATTTGCTGTAAAATATAACCAATGATCAATATAGTGACTAAGCTATAAAATAAAATAGCGGTTCTAGATAGCCACCAAGGTGGCATGATAGTGATATTGAGGTGTTTTATTTCACTTTCTTGCTGATTTTGAATGTCGTATGCCTGAACCTCAAAGATATAATCACCAGGACTTAAATTTGTATAAGTAGCTCTTTGATTGTTTCTACCAGCGTCAATCCAGTCATTTTCTAAACCAATCAATCGATATCGATAGTTCATATTACTTGGCAGCTTTGTGTTTGGTGATACAAACTCAATACTAAAAGGAGATTGTTTATGTTGTAAATTTAATACTGTAAGTTCGTTTGCAGCCTTTGGGATAGTAAATTCTGATAAATTATCTATTTTAGTTATTTCTACTTCTTGGTTTGCAACGAGAATTTTACTTAAATAAGGAGTTGTAAGAATCTGATTTATTTCTTTTATGTCATTTGGATTAAAAGCATGAAACCCGTTTAATCCACCAAAGTAGATTGTATCGTTAGATGTGATAATTGCACTATTACTAACAAACTCGTTATCTGTGAGTAAAAGATCCTGATTAAATGACTTTACTTTTTTTGTTGATGGTTCAATCGCATTTATACCTTTATTTGTTGAGAACCAAATTGTTTCATTCTTATCAATGATAATTGAAGCAATGAAATTATTACTTAACCCTTTTCGTTCATTAAATATCGTAGTTTCTTGAGAGGACTTGCTTATAAGTGCGATACCTTGTCCATTTGTTCCTAGCCAAATCCAATCGTTTGAAACGGCAATGCTGGTTATTGTATTTATATTGTAGCTTTCGGATAATTGAGCGATAGGCTGAGAAAAGGTTAATGTTTCAGAGGAAAATGTAACTATTTTTTTATTGTCATCAACAAGCCATAATTGTTGGTTTTCATCCAGAAACATCGATGTAAATTTATAATTAGACTCGTTAGGGTAAGATGTATAAATATTTTCATTGGAGTTGTATGATGTTAGTACCTGTTCTGAGTTTATATACCATATTATATTTTCAATACTGACAAGTTTGTTACCATTATTATTAGCTGAAATATCGCTCCAGTTGTCTATCTTTTGAAGTTTTTTATCTTTTATATTGATTGTGAATAGGTTACTAGCGCCATCGGTACTGTCAGTTTCTGTTTTTAACCATAAATTATCCGCTGTATCAATTAATACTTGGGATACAAGATTATTTACGTCGAGCTTTTTTTCGACGGTTAGTTTGTTGTTACTTATTGAATATAAAAATCCAGTATCTGATGCAACCCACAAACGTTTGTCTGAAGACTCTGCAAAACCTATCACATTAATTGGTGAACCAGAGTAATCAACTAAACCATGCTGCATTATTAAATTTAAGTTACTAAATGTATTAATACCTGCACCGTTGGTACCAATCCAAGTGTTTTGAAGGTTATCTTGATAAACCTTTAAAATTAAGTCTAATGATAACGAGTTTTTATGCTGTGAACTTTGGTGGTGGGAAATATTACCGGTAAGTATATTTATACTATTCAGGCCATTCAATGTTCCTATCCAAACAGTAGAGTCATTTAAGACTTCAATGGTTCTAACTATGTTAGATAAAAGTTGTGCATTGCTATCAGAGCTTTTCTCAGAGTAATGCTTTACGATTTGGTAATCTTGCGAAATGATGAATAAGCCATTATTGGTACCTAACCAATATTGATTATCGATAAACTTTAAGTCATATAAGGCACTGGCATTAAGCTTAAGGTTCCATTTGTTTTGGTCGCTTAATGACACAACGAATGACATAGTGGCGTTGGTTAAATAAATGCCATTATCATATGTGCCCAACCAATAGTTGCCTTTTTTGTCCTGAAAGATAGTTTTGATTTCTTTTAATTCTTTTTCAAAACCGCGAAAACGTATACGGGTGAAATTGTTATTTTCTGAATCGAACTTCTGTAGACCTTCTTTCGTTGAAATAAATATATTACTTTCTTTATCTTGATATATATCCCAAATTTCGTTGTCTTTTAAAGAGTTACTGTCGTTTGTTTGGTGTAAGTAATTTTCAAAGTTATCGAGTGATTCGTTATAGCGACTTAAGCCCTCATTTGTACCAACCCAAAGCGTATCGTTACTGTCGATAAATAGCTTGCGAATAAAGTTATCGGCAATAGAGCTTTTGTTGGTGCTGTCGTGGCGATAGTAAACGAAGTTTTTACCATCGTATCGGTTTAACCCATCTTGTGTGGCGATCCAAATAAAGCCATTTTTATCTTGAATAATGTCATATACATAGCTTTGTGATAGGCCGTCTGCAATTGATATGCGTTCAAATTTTAAAGGCGTTTGATTTACATTATTGGCAATGGCAGAAGCGGGAATAGCAATAGATAATAATATTACAAAAAAGACACTATAAAAATAGTGCGTGAAAAATTTGCTATTGTTGAAAAAAGATAAAAGCACTAATACAACCTTATGGTAACGAAACCCACACCCGATAATATTTAACTATTGTTTAACTATTGGATATGCCAGATATTATTATTTTTTTTGGATTTAACATCCCATTAAAAATGATGCGGGTGTCTAAGTCAATCTTTGCCGATAGTTAAGTCGCAGTAGTGACGTGACGAATTTTCCAGCCTAATGTCTATATCGGCAGTATTAGTATTTTCTTTTGCATTTTTTTAGTAATAATTCAGTGTTGTCGTTTAATTTAATGTCCGCAGGCATTTTTGCAATTTGTTCACTATTTTCATAGCTTAAAAGTGATAAACGATCATCAGTGCTTTTACCGTGAAAGTGTAGCTGAATAAATTCATTTAAATCTGAGATGGACAATGACTTTATGATGTCAATTAATTGTTGTTTTTGGTTGAAAGACGTTTCTTTATTACAAATGGCAGCCCAATAGCGCTGGCTTTTTATTCTTAGATTGGTATCTTTTTCTTGTAGTTGGCTAGCTAAACCAAATTGTAAATGCTGCCAATGTTCGTTAGGCAAAGTTAGCATGTATTCTTTTATTCGGCCGATAAAGTCGTTCATTGCTTTGGTTAATGTATTTGAATCAGTATGTGGAGATTGAATATAAAAAGCGAGCCCAGGGTATCGGTTAATAGGAATAAAACCAACGCCCACTAAGTAACCGTATTGTTTTTCGGTGCGCATTTCTTGGAAAAAAATAGGAGATAGTAATTGATTGATAAGCATTGTTAAGGCGACTGTGCGTAAATCTTTATCTGGCATAGGATAATAAAGCACTGCAGCATGGTCATGATCAGGTAATTCCATTGGAATATTTGTTTGCTGCTGACCTTTAATATCTAAGCACGGTATTTCGACGATATTTTTATTTGAAAGCTTATCCCCAAATGTCTGTTCAATATGGCTAACCATATCTTCCGCCATATGTTTTGACCAGTTGCCATGGATTAAAACTTCTATAGCAACCTGATCAAAAATTTGTCGAGTAAATTGTTTAAAGTCTTGAAAGCTTATAGCTTCTAATGCTGAGATTAACACCTTACTGCTTGGGCTTTTCGGCTGCATTGTCGAGCTAAGTTTAGCGAAAAGCTGTGATATTGACTTACTATTTTCAGTATTTTGCCAATGATTGATAAGCTGTTGTTTAAATAGCTCAAACTTTTCTTGCTGATATTGACAACTTAATAGGCTCTCTAACAATAACGGTAATAACTGTGCTTGTTTACTGCTGATGCCTGAGAGCTGAAGTGTCATGCCGCCTTGATGAGAATATAAATGATAGTGAATACCCGCTAACTCAGCATCGTAATGTTCTTCAACTACAGCGTCGCTATAAATATCAACAAACAAACGTGTCATTGCGATATTACTCGCACTTTCTATCACTTTAGGTGAGTCAATTGAAATGTATATATAGCCCTTTGGAGTATTAAAGCTAATATCATGCTTAAACCAAGCATTTAATCCATCTTGTTGGCAAATATGATCAGGTGGCGTTAATGGCTTGGTATTATCGTTTTGATAAGGCACAAGTTTTGGGTGAGCGACTATATATTGATTTTCACTCGGTAGATACAGCTGTGCTACTTCATCTAACCGCTGCCACTCATCTATTGTTTTTTGACAAATACTTTTAACAGTATAAGGGACCTTATACCAGCGACTTATCATCGGCTTTTCTTGTGGAACAAATTGTTTGCCGATAGAAACAATACGGACATTTGGCGCTACCATATATTCAATTAGGCTATTGAATGCTGAGGTATTTAACCCCTCCATAACATAATCACCGAAAATATAGTCGGCTTTCGGGTAGTGCTGCATATTAATAACAAGCTGACTAACAGAATCTAATGGTGACAACTTTTCTTGATAAGCAAATGACAATTCAGCAAGTGCTTTTTTCTCTTGATAATACTTATCGATTAACGGAGCTTGTTTAAGTAAGTTAATATACGAAAATACAATACTAACAATCTCAGTAGTGTTTTCTGCACCAAGTTCTGACAAGGTAATATTAATATTAAAGTCTTTAAAGTTAGAGCCATTGATACCTGAACCAGCGGTAAGTGCTAGTGCCCATTGCTTGCTTTTTAACAAAGATAAAATGCTGCCAGGCCCTTCATGTCCAATTAAGTAAGCGAGAATGGCTTCTGGTTTATGCCGGTAAAATTCGTCAATACTGGGCATAGCAAAGCTAATTATTAATTGTCGATCATTTTTAACTGGCTGTACTTGAATCCATTTTTGTTGGTGTTGTGGATGATATAATGGTTGTTCTATTTTAGCTTTTTCTACACCATTAGATTTAATATTTGAAAAATGGTTTTGGGCTAGTTCTTCTAATTGTGAGAATGTTTGCGGACCTTCTAAAACTAGGGTCATATAATGGGCTTGGTAATTTTTTTGAAAAAAATGACTTACTTCTTCTCGTAAATTGTAGCCAGCTTTATCTGCTAGCGTTTCACTACTGCCAACAGAAAATTTCGCAAATGGGTGATCTTGGTTTATCGTTTCCTTATGAACATCATAAAGTCGACGAATATCATCTTTAAGTTTAAGCTTAAATTCCGCGTCAATATTTTTACGCTCTTTGTTTACAAATTCTTCAGACAATAAAGGCGCGGTAAAAAATTCAGCAAAGCGCTCTAATGCTGGTGCAAAGTGTTGTTGGCCAATATCGAAGAAAAAGCAGGTGTGCTCAGTGGCGGTCCAAGCATTATTACTACCACCATGCTCATTAATAAATTTTTGATATTCACTGCCGTCTGGATATTTTTCAGTACCAAGAAACAACATATGCTCTAAAAAATGCGCTAGCCCTTGGCGGTGGTCAGGGTCATCGAAATGGCCAACATTTACCGCTAAGGCTGCTGCTGATTTACTCGATTCAATATTATGAACCAACAATACCCTTAATCCATTAGTAAGCGTAATGGCATGGTATTGCTTGTTATCATTTGGACTTTGTATCACATTTGCTCCTGTAAAATTGAACTTAAAGCGCAATTTCACTGTGCTGATAGTGTTATTTTTATTATCTTTCTAAATTACCCTAAGGAATAAGACGAGTCCATTTTATTCTTAACGGATGTTATAAAAAGCACAATAATTCCTTTACTATAGCCGCAAATAATAAAGTTCGTTTAAATTAAGGTAGTTATGCAAATTTTTGTTATGCGTCATGGGCAAGCTCAAACTGCTGCACCGTCTGATGCATTAAGGCCATTAACTGAAAAAGGCATTAATGAAGCAAGGTTATCGGCTCAGTGGCTGGTAGAAGATCAGCATTCGTTTGATTGCGTTTTTGTTAGTCCATATTTACGTGCTCAACAAACCGCCGATAATGTGATTGAAGTATTAGAAACTGTGGGGAAACGAAAAACCTTAAGTTTTATTACACCGGAAGATAACGCCAAAGACGTACATGATTATTTAGATGCTGTTTGTAGCGTAGAGAAATATCAAAAAATATTGTTGGTTTCTCATATGCCATTAGTGAGTTATTTAGTAGCCGAATTAACACATGACAATACGATGCCGATATTTCAAACTGCGTCAGTAGCAAAAATTGATTACGATATTGATAAATTGCAAGGTGACTTCGTGACTTTAGTATCACCAAACGAAGCACATGGGTAACTTTAATCGTATTAATGTTTATTAGTCACGAATGAATTTGTCTTTAAGTTCAACCAAGACCAATAAAGCGCCATTACCTCCCCATTCTAATGGTGCTTGGTGAAAGGCCATCACATCTGGGTGTTGAACAAGCCAATGTGGCACTTTATTTTTTAGAATACGACTGCCTAAGCCATGTACTATGCAAACACATTGCGCGTGTTCTTTCTCACATGCAGCAAGCAAGGCGGCAATTTCTCGTTTTGATTGTTGTTGATCAAGACCATGTAAATCTAATATAAGATCAGGTGTGTATTGTCCGCGTCGTAAGTTTTTAGCTTCAAAACTGTCGACATCTTCGCGCACATATTTTACTGGTCCTTGGCTATTTAAAGCGGGTTCAAATTCATCTGAAAAATGAAACTCTGCCAAAGATTTTAAATCTTTTTGTTTAACCAATGTGGTTTTCTGCTTGCTGGTTCTTTTGGCGGGGTGTACTCTGTCCTGCACCATAGGTTTTACTTTACCTACGGCGTTTTTAAACAACTTTTTTTCTTCCGCGTTTAAGGCGTCTTTGAATTTCATTAGCGAAGTCTAAAAACATCGACTAACAATAACAAGCGAAAGTATAATAAAGGCAATAAAATAATTTAATATGCATTTCATGCCAGAGGAAAATGTGGATACAGTCGATTTTTCAGATCTAAGCGAACAATTACACACCATAGGTGATTACGTACGTTTTGGCGCCAGCCAATTCAATCAAGCTGAGCTTTATTTTGGTCATGGTACAAATAACGCATGGGATGAAGCGGCTTTATTGACTATGTTTCAGTTGTCACTACCGGGCGAGTTATCTGCAGATTTAATGCAATGTCGGTTAGTACTAGCTGAAAAGCAAGCTGTTCTGCAGCTATTTGAACGTCGAATTGTTGAAGGTGTGCCTGCGGCGTACTTAACTAATCAAGCAATGTTTTGTGGTTTACCATTTTATGTTGATGAACGTGTACTTGTACCTCGCTCGCCTATTGGCGAGTTGATTGAAAATCAATTTAATGGCTTAATCGAGAATGAGCCTAACCGTATTTTAGATTTATGTACCGGCAGTGGCTGTATTGCCATTGCCTGTGCAGTTTATTTTCCCAATGCGGAAGTTGACGCGGTTGATTTATCGATTGATGCCTTGAATGTTGCGCAAATGAATATTGAAGGTCATGGATTAACAGAACAAGTTATTCCAATTCAATCTGATGTTTTCTCTGGGGTTGAAGGGCAAAGCTATGATTTAATAGTGACTAATCCCCCTTATGTTGATCAAGAGGACGTTGATTCGCTACCGCAAGAATTTCTTCATGAGCCAGAGATGGGGTTAGGCAGCGGCTTTGACGGTTTAGATATAACACGAAAGATTCTTGCTCAGGCGGCAGCTCATTTATCCGACAATGGTGTACTAATTTGTGAAGTTGGTAACTCACAAGTGCATTTAAGTGCTGCTTTTCCAAATGTTCCATTTCAATGGTTAACATTTGAACGTGGTGGGCATGGTGTTTTTCGGTTAACTAAGGCACAACTGGTACAACATCAGCAGGACTTTCTTGCAGCAACAATTTAATTTCTCAGTTATTTAATTGACGAGCTAACAACATCATTTTTACGGGTTATTATTCATTATGTCAGGCAATACATTTGGTAAGTTATTCACAGTTACTTCATTTGGCGAGAGCCATGGCTTAGGCTTAGGCGCAATTATTGACGGTTGCCCGCCGGGCATCGAACTATCTGAAGCAGATTTGCAGCATGATTTAGATCGTCGTAGGCCCGGTACGTCTCGCTTTACTACTGCGCGTCGTGAAGCTGATGAAGTTAAAATTATGTCAGGTGTATTTGAAGGGAAAACAACCGGCACTCCCATTGGTCTTTTAATTGAAAATACCGATCAACGCTCACAAGATTATGGTGATATTGCGAAAACATTTCGCCCCGGACATGCAGATTACACATATTGGCAAAAGTACGGTATTCGCGATTATCGTGGCGGCGGTCGCTCATCAGCGCGTGAAACTGCCATGCGTGTTGCCGCTGGTGCCGTTGCTAAAAAGTACCTGCAACAAAAGTTCGGCATTACTATTCAAGCATGTGTAACTCAAATTGGTGAAGTGCGTGCAGGGAACGTTGATTGGAACATAGTTGAAGATAATCCATTCTTCTTTCCCGATGCCAATAAACTTGAACAATTAGATGAATTACTACGTTCGATTATGCGTGAAAAAGACTCTATCGGTGCTAAATTGATGGTTGTTGCCAATAATGTCCCTGTTGGCCTTGGTGAGCCCATTTTTGATCGTTTAGATGCGGATATTGCCCATGCTTTGATGGGCATTAATGCCGTTAAAGCGGTTGAAGTTGGCGATGGTTTTGCTGTTGTTAATCAAAAAGGCTCTGAACATCGCGATGAGTTAACTCCTGAAGGATTCGCTTCAAATCATGCTGGTGGTGTTTTAGGCGGTATATCTTCAGGCCAGCCTATTGTTGCCTCAATTGCATTAAAGCCAACCTCAAGCATTGGCGTTAGTGGTAAAACTGTTGATTTGGCTGGCCAGTCTGCTGATATTATTACTAAGGGGCGTCATGACCCATGTGTTGGTATTCGTGCCGTGCCAATTGCCGAAGCCATGCTGGCGTTAACCTTAATGGATCACTACTTAAGACATCGTGCGCAAAATGCCGATGTGCAATGTGAGACACCAGATATTGAACAGTAAGTTAGTGTTGGAAGTATAAAGGCGTGGCTTCAAAACAATTCGCTCGTTTATCATCAAACTATTTTTGGTACTTTGGCATAATGGGGCTAGTAGTCCCATTTTTATCTATGTTCTTAGACGCAAGAGGTTTCAATTCACTAGAAATAGGTGAAATTCTTGCCGTAATTACTGCCACTAAAATTGTCGCACCGACACTCTGGGCACAGCTTGCCGATAAGTCTGGTAAGCAGTTAACCATAGTTAAAATGGGTGCTTTTTTATCGTTATTGAGTTTTAGCTTTATTATTTGGACAGTTAACTACTGGCCGCTGATGTTTAGTTTGGCATTGTTTAGCTTGTTTTGGACGGCGATATTACCGCAATTAGAGGTTATGACATTAACCTCTATTCGCAAAAGCGCGAAAATATACGCACGCATTCGTTTATGGGGTAGCATTGGCTTTATTGTTGCGGCGATACTTTCAGGCGAATTAATCGAGCGCTATTCGCCTGAAGCATTCAGCTATATTGGCATTTTTATTTTAGCTGGCTTGTTTATTTCAACATTAAATAGTCAACAACCACGCATTACAAATGCATCACTACGCAATAATATTTCTATCAAAAAGAAAGTTTTTAACGGTAATTTTTTGCTGTTCTTTTTTGCTGGCTTAATGCTACAAATGAGCTTCGGCCCTTATTATGTTTTTTTCGCATTATATCTACAGAATCTTGACTACAGTGGCTTTCTTATCGGTATTTTTATCGCCATTGGCGTGATTGCAGAAGTGGGAATATTTATTTTCGCCGGACTGTTTTTTAAGAGCTTCTCATTAAAAACATTGATCAGTGTGAGCATTTTACTGACCGCGGTACGCTGGTATATGGTTGGTCACTTCCCTGAAAGTGATATTGCTTTGGCAATGTCGCAACTCATTCATGCGTTGAGTTTTGGTTTGTATCATAGTGCAAGTATTGCCTTTATTCAGCAGCACTTTAATGCTAATCAGCAAAGTCGTGGACAAGCCATTTATATTGGTGGCGTTTATGGTGTTGGTGGTGCTATAGGTGCTTATATTGCTGGTGTTTTATGGTTAAATGGGGAAGGTGCTATGACGACTTTTGATTTTGCCGCAATATCAGCCTTGATTGGTGGTGCTTTAGCATTAATGATGAAAAATCACTGTGAAGATAATAGTCGCCAAATAGATTAAAATATTACAAGGTGAATGCTTTTAAGGGGAAGTAAATATGCGAGTATTGGTTCGAATTCTAGTTATTTCTTTTTATGCTTATTTACCTAGTGTCGCAGCGAAGTGGCACCAACACAGCTTTCAAGTTATGGGGACACAGGCTCATGTTGAGTTTTGGTTGCCAGATTCGGGTGCTATACATAGTGCAGAAGACGAGAAAAAGCTAACTCAAGCCGATAGAATTTCCCGTGCAGTTGAGAATGAAATGCGCCGTATTGATCGAGAAATGAGCCCTTATAAACCTGAAAGTGAGCTATCTAAGGTTAATCGTTTAGCGGCAAAAGGTCCTGTTAAAATATCATCTGAATTATTTGCTTTAGTTACTAAAGCAGAAAAAATATCTCAGCAAAGCCATGGCGCTTTTGATCTTACCTATGCTTCGGTTGGCTACCGTTATGATTACCGCTTACGACAAAAGCCTGATCAACAAACTATTAAACAATCGCTTGCGGCCATTGATTATACAGGTATCGTGCTTGATAAAAATGAGCGGAGTATTTTTTTTAAACACCCTAAAATTAAAATTGATTTAGGGGGAATAGCAAAGGGATACGCTGTTAAAAATTGCTTAAATATTTTACGAAAATTCGATATTGAGCATGGTTTAGTCAGCGCGGGTGGTGACACTGGGTTACTGGGTGACCGCAAAGGACGTCCATGGTTTGTCGGAATTAAACACCCTAGAGCAAATGATAAAACCGCGGTTCATTTACCTTTGAGTGATGAAGCCATTTCAACATCCGGTGATTATGAACGTTACTTTATTGAAAATGACGTTCGATACCATCATATTATTAACCCTAAAACGGGTAAGTCGGCTCAACAAGTAGTGAGTGTTTCAGTGATTGGTAAAGATCCAACCTTAGTTGATGCATTATCAACTACTTTATTTGTTTTAGGGCTACATGACGGTATGGCTTATATCGATAGTTTAGCGGGTTACGAAGCTATTATTATTGATAGTCAACAAAAGCTTCACTTTTCGCTTGGCCTGCAGCAAAACAATTAATCTTACTCTCCAATTTTAGGTCGCAAATTGAAGATAATAAAAAAGCACCTAACAGGTGCTTTTTTATTATCAGGCTAGATTTACTACCTAGGCAGTTTTATTAAACCTGATTAATGGTGTTGGTTATAATTGGCTGAAATGCCGTTAAACTGTCGAGTAAGGTATTGTTGCCGAGTCCTTGTCCAGGTACCAAACCGTTAAAACTACCTTGTTCGCCATGTAATGCTAAGTAGTTTAGTAATACGGTTTCAACCAGCAAATTAACATTGTTGGCTGATGGCGCTGAGCTAGTATCTACAGAAGCGTCAGGTCGCATAAAGCCAATTTGTTGATGTGCTGCCATTTGGCTGTCATTACCACCATTAAGTTGGGGGCGTCCATTTGGGTTATAGACTAAAAAGAATGATGCTCCGGTTGATGAGTTATCTCCAGTCCATTCACCTTTGCCTCGACCTTCTACTGAGTCGTCGATGCGGCCATTACTGGCAACAGAACCATCACTGAAAACATACATCATTAATGGTTTGTTGCGCCTTGCGGCATATTCAAGGCAGGCACCCATGCAACGGCCAGCACGTAAATCTCTAAGTTCGCCCGTTGCACGTTCGCCAGTGTGGTAATCAAAGCCGCCCATAGTGACAGTGCCTGCGCCGGAAAAACCATTCACCACAAGCTTCATGATAGATGAGGTTTTACTAAATTCACTTTCACCATCAAATTCCGCTAGTGTGAATATACCTGCCGGGCCAACAATATCAGGATCGAGTAATGGATTAAGTGTACTTGGGTCGCCAAAACGGTCGGCTAAATCGGCGCTTTTTACATAGCCACAGTTGACGAGATCTTTTATTACATCATCACGAGTAACTTGAGTATTTACGCTTGCTAATTTTTGTGAACTAACGCGTTGAATGCTTTCCATTACGGCTACAGCGTCACTTTGCGATAGTAAACTGAATAGGTCTCCGACATCGACAAGGCCTGTGACATCAGTTGGCCGATCAATTTTTGTCGGTCGTTTACTTAAATCAATAAAGCGATTAGGGGCCATGGAATTGCCGCCAGACTCTGTATTTCTAGAACCTGATAAGGGCATAAGTGAGCCATCGGCGCCTGCCGCAGCAATGGCATACATTGGGTTATGTGGATTATTGCTAGTGTCGTTATCAGATCGGCTGGGTATAACCGCACCATTAATTCGGCTGCGCGTATCTGCAGAGGTTTTCTCTAAAATACCGCGCAAAAATGCGGAATCAGAATGAAAGGCTAGACCCAACTCGGTATTAATAAAATCAGATTGTCCGACAGTAGGGTTGGCGATAGAAGGTGCCATGTCACCTGGTAAGCCCAGTTTGTTATAGCCACCTGTAGATAAGAAATCTAATTGACCACCAGCCCCGCCTACTAAGACATTCGAGCCAGCAATATTGGCACCACCGGCTAAGTCAAATGAGATAAAAGGAATTTTGCCGGCTCCTTGGACATTAATACCACATGACGCTCGTAGCGCTTCAAGATCAGGCGATAATGTTGCATGCGCTTTATTAGGATTAGCAAACATACTGAATAATGAAGCACCCGCAACAACGCCAGCACCCTTACGTAAGCCTGAAGAAATAAAGTCGCGTCGGCTAACTGGTCGACTATGATCGGCAAATAGTAATGCCGCGTCAGGGTGGAAATGTTTAGCTTTTTTCATAATATATTCCTAGGCTTATTGCAGCAAAGTGACAGCGCTGGCTAGCACGGCAGCACAACTTGATTTTGTAATAGTACGAGTGCGTTCGGCATTACAGTTGCTGTCACAAATAGCTAAACGGTCAATTAAATTGTTTAGTTCATTACTAACGGCTGTTTTTGCTGGTTGACTAGCAATGTCTAGTGGCATTAATTGTGCGAGTAAGGGATCGATAAAGTGTACACGTTGATTTGCCGACAGTGCTAAACTTGGTGCCTGTGTAAAATCGATATTAGGAAACCAATTGTCACGGATTGTATTGTCTTCAATTGCGCTATCGCAGTAGGCAATGGCCAGTTGCGTAATTGCCATTTGCTGGGCAGAGATAAAGGTTTCAATATTTGTGATACTGGGCAGTTGCCGTTGCACTAGCTGGTAAACATTCAGTACTTTACTTTGCGCCTGTGAGACTCCGGTTAGTTGGCTCATACTGGCGTTAATTTCATTGAAATTTCGTATGCCGATATCTGCACTGTCAGTGTCAGCAGGTAACTCTTCACTTACCACTAATTCACCTTCAACTTTGATATTTGTGTGCTCACCTAAACGCTCGAATGATAAGAAAAACTCATCTTGCTCAGCGCCTTTTTCAATCGCAATAATTGTACCTAACTCTGATAATAATAATGGCGCTTCGATTGTGTCTACAGTCGTTATGGTACGGGCAAGGTTGGCATACACCTGACTTTGGCTGCTTTCTTTACCATTGATGCCAATATTAAGTCCTTCAATGGCGATAGCTGTTGGCAACTTTTGTTGGTCTAGATTGACTAATGATGGTTGGCTAAATAAGTAGCTATAATTGTCAAACTCACTGATTTCAAGCATGACATAGGTGTTAGGTAAATCAATTAAATCGCCAATTGAAAACAGTAAGTAATAGCGTTCGCCAACGCCAACGTCAAAATTCTGTTGTATTTGCTCAGCGGTCATTGCTTGGTTAAATATCGCAAGCAAACGGATATTACCTTGCCAAACATGATTGTTTGACGCTTCTCTACCAAGAATAAGGGCAAAGCTGCTATCCCAAGAGGCAAGCGGGGCAACTTCTTCATCAACAGCCTCAATAAGCTTACCGTTTACATAAAGTTTTCTACCTTCAGTGGCGTTATAAGTTAGTACCACATGCTGTAGCGTTGCTTGTAAAATCTCATCGGCATCAGGTGTACTTAAGGCAGGTTCGCCATTGAGGGAGGTTGCTTGGTTACGCAACATAAAATCATAATTATATTGGCTTTGCCCTAAGGTAAAGTTTCGCTCATTATCGCCAGCAGAGTAACTAACAATGCGAGCTGGACCTTCTTGAATTACATTCGCTGGAGTCAACCAAGCTTCTACGGTAAATTCGCCGGTAGCGGTAATTAAGTCATGCAGCTTCTTACTGCTAGCGGTACTGGCTTGTGCTTTGCCATTATTAAAAATTAAGCCGCCACTGCCTAGCCATTCAGTATCGCCTGTTAGCGTTAAGTTTGCTGCGGGACTGATACCTGAGGTGTCGTAGGCAATATTGCCGTCTCCGGTTTTAAATTGATAAAGTGCAATAATATCGCTTTCAAACCGGCCTCCATTTGAGGCGACGATACCATCGGTTAATTTCAAGGCTTTGGAGATCACCATAGCGTCATCAACTTGGTTGACTGGTATTTGTTCACTAAAGGCTTGAATGCCAGCGAGCATGGTATTGCTATTGGCTTGACAGTCTCCCCAACAGTTGTGAAATTCACTGCCCAAACGCACCACTAGTCGTGATAACTCTTCTTGGTCTAGGTTAATGACACCTTGTGCAGCTTGGTAGGCAATATCGATGTCATCGCTGGCGAAAAATGGTGACTGCGCGGTACTCGAAGTTTCACTATGACACGATGAACAATATTGGCTGACAATTGGGTAGACGTGGCTGCTAAACAGTGCATTACTTTCAGGAAAGTTTTTACTCGTACCCGGCTCTCGAATAACCGGTGCTGTTAATTCAATCGTTGTAGCTGTACTGACGCGATCATCAGACCAAAGCTTGATCCATTGGGTCATAGTATCGGCACAGGCTTGGGCACTGTCTAACCAACAGTTGTGGCCACTTGCGACTTTAGTTACTAAGCGAGATTGTGCTGGTGTTGTTAATTCAACGAGTGACGTTGTTGCTGCGTAGGCTAAGTTAACATCGTCAAAACGAGCAAAGTAAGGTGCTTGCTCGTCCACTTTATGACAAGCACCACAACGATCGCTGGTGGCAATATTGTCAAATAACGCTGTTTTATATTTTTGAATATCTTCAGTTTGTGGTGCAGGCCCTGAATAGGTGTTGTTCGGTGTATCGACTTGTACTGGCGGATTTGTTTCTACTTCACTGTCACCACAGGCAGCGAGAAAGTTTAGTATCAATAAACAAGAAAATAATTTCAGTTTAATCATAATTATTCTCCCATACAGTAATTGCCGACTTCAGCAAAAACTTGTTTTAATTGGTAGCCATTTTCTTGAAATGAGTTAGTCGTTGTTGCGATTTGCGTTATATCGGCGCTACTTTCAGCTTCTCGTAAACAAACGTTTTTAAAGACTTTTTTAACCTGACATTGAGCAAAGGCCTGGCTATTGGCTAACTCTTCTCCTAATGATTTCATACCACTGCCTTGACCACTAAGGGCTGGATCCCACCCTAAGCGACGGTTGTTTCCATGCCGCCAATAATTGATCCATTGATCGTTAGGGGTTTCAAAGCCGAATGGAAAGGTGGTGTTGTTATTAAAGTATTTGGCTTGCACCCGTGTACCAGTAGTAACATCGGTTGTGCCATCTTGGTTGTAAGCAATATTGCCTACTTCAGCAGCAGGATCAGTATCAATGTTAAAATCGTAGTCATAATAGGCGAAGGCTTGAGCAAGTGGATCCATGCCACTGTGACAGGCCAAACAATTGTTTAAAAATAATCGGCTATCACCACCCGGGCTGCGACTAACGTCTTGACGAATTCTATCAGGTGATAAAGTGTTATCTTTTATTGGCTCAAGATCAGTACACAAGTGATTCATTAAGGTAAACCTGAGCATGGCGCGATTGGTACCTAAGTAAAAAAATGCTTTAGCGGCTGCTCGACTGGTTAATACACCGGCGGTTGCAGATGTCGGTAGACCATTAAGGCTGGACTGCGGAACTTGTACTAAATCGCTTGATAAATCTATTGCTCGTTCTTCAATTGCAAGATAGTGGCTATTATTGTTATTACTGTATTCAGGTAAGCCTAAGTCACTTTTACCGACATATGTCACATCTGCTTGTAAGATTTGCCGAAAATCAACATCATCTCGAACCATGCCGATGACAGTCGCGCTGTAATCATTAAGTGGAGCAAATATATCTTGCTCTTTATTGGACCAAGGTGTTGAAAATAGTTTTAACGTAGTGTTGTAAAAGTGTTTTGACTCCATCGCGACGTAAGCCGCTTCGATATTTTTTCCATCATTTAATAATGTTTCCATTCTGGTTAAAGTTTCAGAACTCGCTGGTACACCAGTAAGGCGATCATGAAGTCGTTTTGCTTGCTCTAATGTGCCAGCAAAAGCGGTTTGTGAAGTGAATAATAAAGTGAATAAAAATACAAAATAAACAATTGATAACAATAGCATTATTTTGTCTGAGTGCGAGTTAGACAATCGGCCCCTGAAACTTGTTTTCTCTTGCTTGGCGATCGTTGCTTTGACGTTACAAAGTAACACCTTCATACAGCCTCCTTGAAGATGTTGAGTAAAAAAAATATTCGAAAATATTAACGTGTCGCTTCCTTTTTTTTGTATGTTTTTTATACAAATAAAGATGCTCTTTTTTAGGTATACGTTATTTTTTTATAAAAATATACCGTTTTATTTAATAAAAAATAAATGTTGTATTTAGTACTAAGGATGTAGTACTTTGTATCCGAAATGTAATTATGTAAAAAATACTGACAGTGGTTAACCACTATTTGTTTGAATTTTGTACAGGGTTAGCTTGTTGTTTTAATTGACTTACTTGCTTTAAAAAGTGCTTTAAATCACATTTTTTAGCGGCTATGTCTCGTAATTACATATTTACTGAGTTAATTAAAATTATTGTTATTGGCGAGAAATTAATCGGGAAAGTAGCATGAATCCGAAGAAAAGTTTTAGCGGACTTGCTTTTGTTGTCTTCCTAATGGCAGGTTGCAATTCAGACAGTTCGCCCAGCGAAGAAAATACCGATCCTGTGCTAGAGGAGTATCCTGTTGTCTATATCGAGCGCAGCTTAGATACCGACTCTTCGGAAGAAGTTAATCAGCCGTTGCGTTTCTCGCTTATTGAACCAACACGATTTAACCCTGGTGCCAAGCTAATTGTAAAAGCTAATGCTACGCCTGAAGCCATAGCTGTTGACTTAACGGCTAACCTTTTTACTAATGATGGCGACGAAAATGCTGAACAAGCCATTGATATTCGTGACTTGTCGGTATCTGCTGACGGTCAAGAATTTTTAGTGTCGATACGTGCCCCCGAAATTGACTCAGTGGATGAAAATCAGCAGCCTAAGTGGAATATCTGGCATTATCAACAAACTACTAAACAATTAACGCGAATTATTAGTAACGATGTTATTGCCGAACAAGGTGATGACTTAATGGCATCGTTCTTACCAGATGGGCGAATTATTTTTGCTTCGAATCGTCAGCAAACCGCTCGTGCGATTTTGCTCGATGAAGGAAAGCCACAATATACAGCGCTAAATGAACGTTCCGATATTGCTACATTTAATATTCATATTATGCAAGCTGATGGCGCTAATATTGAACAACTGAGCTTTAATTTAAGCCATGACTTTTATCCTTTGGTTTTACAAGATGGCCATATTTTGTACAGTCGTTGGGATGCCATGGGCAGTAATAATCAAATAAATTTATACCGTATGCGTCCTGATGGTACTGAAAATCAGCTAATGTATGGCTGGCATTCACATCAATTGGTGATTGATGATGGCAATGCCAATATAGAATTTGTAAAACCACAACAACTACCTGATGGTCGTATTTTACTTTTGCTAAATGGTGATGAAGAAACACAATTCCAGAAACGTCCGATTCTCATTAACCTCAATGATTTTACTGATCAGTTCCAACCAATAGCTGCTAATAACCCTGTTACAGATAACGCGGTATCTGCTCTATTTGATCCTAGTGTTACTAACTACAATTTTTCATCTGACATATCTTTGGCAGGAAGAATAAGTCACTTGTTTGCGCTTCCTGATAGCAGCCAGCGCTATTTAGTGACTTGGGATTTATGTCGAGTGATTATCGAACAAGAGACTCGTGCTTGTGGCCAATTAACGAGTGAGCAGCTAGCACAAGAAAATATTGAACAAGCGACAGATCTTTATGAACTATGGTTGTTTAACCAAGCTGACAACACGCAGCAACTGGTTGCGACAACAACACAAGGCAACATTCTAACAGAAGCTATTGTTATGCAAACGGCGGAGCAAAAGCCGGAGTTTATTGCTGATAAAGTGATTGGTGCTGAGCTTGATATAGACTTAGCCAATGAACAAACTGGGGCGATTCATATTCGTAGTGTTTATGATTTAGATGGTACTGATTTAAGTCCACAAGGTTTAGCGCAAACCATGAACCCAACACAAACTTCGGCTGTACAAAGACCAGCGCGGTTTATTCGGTTAGTACGTGGTGTGCCTATGCCGCCAGAAGAGGTAAAAGATTTAGATAACACTGATTTTGGTCGTAGTCGTGGCCAATTAATGCGTGAAATCCTTGGCTATAGCGCAATTCAACCTGATGGCTCGGTTAAGGTTAAAGTACCCGCAAATATCCCTTTTGCGTTAAGTATCCTTGATCAAAATGGTCAGCGCATTGGTGGCAGACACCGCCAGTGGTTATCAGTAAAGCCCGGCGAAACAATAGAATGTCACGGCTGTCATACCGGTGACAGTGAATTGCCTCATGGTCGAATTACTGCGCAAGCGGCGAGTATCAACTTAGGAGCTGAAGCCACCGATGCAGTATTTCCTGGTACTAATCCACAGATGTTGCCGGAATTTTCATATACCATGGCTGAAACGGTTGAAAAGATTCTGGGATTACCAACGCTAGCTACTGATCTTGTGTATCAGGATATTTGGAGTGATCCTGCAACTTCTAGTCTAAACCCTGCGCTTAACCTAAGTTATCAAACTATTACCACAACAAAGCCAAACGGTAGTGAATGTTTTACAAATTGGACTGCATATTGTCGAATTCAAATTAATTACTCTGAGCATATACAGCCATTATGGTCTAAGTCTCGTTTGGTTTTCGATGAACTGACCAACGAGCAAATTCAAGATAATACCTGTACTAGCTGCCACAGCAGTTTAGACGCCGATAATATAGCACAGGTACCCGCGGGACAGCTTGATTTAACTGCAAATGCTTCAACGGATGAACCTGCACATTTAACTAGCTATAGAGAGTTATTTTTTTCTGATTTCGAACAAGAATTAATTGGCGGAATTTTAGTGGATAGGCAAATTCCATTATTAGATGCTAATGGTGATCCTGTTTATGTACGAGATGCTGAAGGCAATTTAGTACTAGATGAAAATGGCCAACCGATCCCTGTTATGACTACTGTTGATGTTGCAAATATTCTGTCAACCAATAGTGCGCAAGCAAGTAGTCGCTTTTTTCAGGTAATGAATAATGACAGCCATATAAATAGCTTAACACTTGATGAGCAACGACTGCTTAGAGAGTGGTTAGATATTGGCGCTCAATATTACAATACACCTTTTTATCAGGTGTCACCCTAATGAGGTTCATTAGTCGCAACCTACGGGGTTTCAAACAACTGGCAGTAGTGCTGATTTGTCTTAGCGGTTTTGCTAATGCGCAAATAAGCAACAATGAGCAAGATATCCCCTTAAGTCCGAGCATAGAAATTGAAGTACCCTATATTGAACTACGCTCAGGGCCTGGGCGCGGCTACCCAATCACGCAAGTTGTCGAAAAAGGTGAAAGTGTTTGGGTACTAGTGAAACGTACTGCTTGGTTCAAAGTGCAAGATAAGCGTGGTAATCAAGGTTGGTTCCATCAAGACAAATTACTAAGTTTTAGCTTTAAACAACAGCCGGTTATTTCTGAGCAAAACAGGCAAGAAGATTACTTATCGAGAGTATGGGAAATCGGTGTTGGTTATGGTGAGTTTGAGCAAGCTGACTTCTATCGCTTAAGTTTATCTTATGCTTTTAGCTCGGTCATAAGTACAGAGCTGCAAGTGGGTAAAGCGATAGGTAGTGTTTCTGATAATGAAATTGCTGAGTTAATGCTACTAGCACAACCTTTCCCTGAGCTTAGTGTTATTCCTTATTTTGGTGTTGGAGCAGGTGCTATTAGAACGACACCGCATAGTGTTCTGGCTGATGCTCAAGATAGAAACAATACCCTGATCAGCGGCGCCATCGGGCTTAAATATTACCTGGCTCGTAATTTTTTATTACGGGCTGAATATAAATACTCATTAGTGTTAACTGATCGAGATGATAATGAAGGGGTTCGAACATGGACACTAGGTTTCAGCGTATTTCTATAATGACTCAACAAAAGCAATGGCCGAGTATGCGGTTATTTATTCTGACTTTTCTGTTGCTAGCTCCTGCACATGCTGCTTTTGCAGCTGAGTCTGACATTAGGCCTAGTGTTGAACGACGTGAAGTTTTAGAAGACTTACTCGACAGTGAAAACTTTGAAGTAGGTGTAAAAGTTGGCTTAATCAGCATAGAAGATTTTGAAACCAGTACCTTAGTGTCAGGACATATTGGCTATCACATCAGTGAAGATTTTTATTTTAAAGCTGAATATGCCCAAGCAGATGCCGGACAAACTAGCTTTGAAAAATTATCGAATACATCGCCACTATTAACAGATGATGAGCGTGAGTTAAGTTATTACGGCTTAAATATAGGCTATAACTTGTTTCCTGGTGAAATCTTTCTTAGTGATAACTGGGCCTTTAATAGCGTTTTCTCAGTGGAGCTTGGTGCCGGTAGTACAGAGTTTGCTGGAGATGATCAATTCACCGTTAATTTTGCCACTAATTTTCGTGTGTTTGCTAATGATTGGATTGCTTGGGATATTGGTATTAGTGATCATATTTTCGACACCCGTGTTACCGGCGAAGCAAAAACCACACACAATTTAAGTTTTACTACGGGTGTTTCATTTTACTTTTAAGCCACTTTTTCGATATTAAGTATTGATGCAAAACAATAGGGTAATCGCATGATATTCAAGGTTAAACGAGCAACATATAGGCACATTGGCCACAAGAATGTTTTTCTTGCTGCAATATTTTCAATAGCAGCTTTTTTCAGCGGTACAAGCCTAGCATTAAGTTTGGGTGAAAGTGCGCCCGACTTTACTTTAAAAAGTATGACGGGTGAGAATCTTAACCTTGCTGAGCAACGCGGTAATATTATTGTTATTAATTTTTGGGCGTCATGGTGCGGCCCTTGTCGAACAGAAATGCCAATATTGCAAGAGTTTCACAACCAATATCAAGACTTAGGTGTCGCTGTGTGGGGAGTGAATGTTGAGCAACAAAATCAAGCTGGGCTTGATTATATTCAGGAGCTTGGCGTTGATTTTCCAATTTTCTTTGATGCCAGTAATACTATATCTGCCGCATACAATGTTGAGGCCATGCCTACCACCGTTATTATCGATCGTAATGGTAAAGTGCGCTCTGTTTTTCGTGGTTATCAAAAAGGTTACGAAAAGAAATACGCGAAAGTGATTAAACAGTTGATCAGAGAATAATGATGACAATATCTGAGCACTTAAAAGCTTCCTCACTAAATAACTTGCTAATTAATTGCTTAAGTAAAATATCGAAAGCTATTTTTTACTGTGCTTTTGGGTTTGGCTGCTTAATGCTTAGTGGTTGCGCGCAAATGGGTGTGAAGCCTTGGGTTAAGCCATATGAGCGACAAAATTTGGCTGACCCAATTATGTCGGCAAATCGCCATGGTATTGCCAATCGGCATGTGGCACATGTTTATGAAGCACGTGAATCAGGCCGAGGTGCAGAGGGTACTGGCGGAGGTGGCTGTGGCTGTAATTAATAAATGCTTTATCCTTATTTTTATATCTTTGTTTTCTTTGAACCTATCTGCGGCGGTGTTGGAAAAAGATCAAGCAGATGTGCTGTATCACAGCTATCAAGGTGGCGGTATGTCAATTGATGGCCCATCGGTATTAGTGCGTAAAAAAGCCAGTGAATCCATAGCAGTATCAGCGTATTACTATGTTGATACTATTTCTTCTGCATCGGTTGATGTAATGAGTACCGCTAGCCCTTATTCAGAAGAGCGTAAAGAGTTCCAACTTGGCGCTGAATATTTACATGATAAAACCATAATGGCGGTTACTGTCGGGCAAAGTGATGAAAGTGATTATTTAGCGAAGTCTGTGGCGTTAAATATTTCTCATGATACTTTCGGCGACTTAACGACGGTAAGTTTTGGTGTTGTTGTTGGTGACAATGAAATTAAGCGCAACGGTGATGAAAATTTTTTAGAAAATAGTGAACAATACCGTATTCGTGCTGGCATAAACCAAATATTAACGCGCAATTTAACGGCAGGTATTAATATTGAAGCAGTTGCTGATGAAGGATATTTAAACAATCCTTATCGTACAGTGAGATTTGTTGATGCTAGCAATCCAGCTGGAGTCAGTTATCAGTCTGAGATTTATCCCGAAACTCGAAACTCCTTTGCAGTGAGGCTTTCATCAAGTTACTACCTGCCTTATCGAGCAGCATTGTTTGCACACTATAGATATTTTACTGACAGTTGGGATATTAATTCGCAAGACTTTGAGCTTTTATATCGTCATCCGTTTGGTGACAGTATCGAGTTAGAGCTGAAGGCGCGCTATTACCAACAAAACGCAGCTAGCTTTTACAGTGATTTATTCCCGCACCGTGATGCACAAAACTATTTAGCACGAGATAAAGAATTAAGTGATTTTAATGACTTAACTTTGGGTATAGGTGTTACCTATGTGCTACCCAACAATTTTTCTCCGGACAATTGGCAATCTGAGGTAAGTTTACAGTGGGATCATTTACGTTTTACTTACAATGATTTTCGTAATCCCAATGCTGAAGGTGGAGTTGGTGCTGAGCCATTCTATGCGTTTTCTGCCAATGTAGTACGAGCTTTTCTCAGTGTTTATTTTTAGTCTTTCATACACGTTAAAGTACAAGCTATCCGTTAGTTTTTGGCGATATTTTAGGAGCTACAATGCATAAAGAATTCTCACTCATGCACAGTGTTTTAGTACTTTTTCTATTAGCTGTTTCTTTCGCTGACGATAGCTATGCTCAGCAAGAAAGCTCGGCAGCTGATAATGCCAACAGTGAAATAAGCAATGAACTTGAAGAGATTAAACAACAAGTATTACAGCTTAATCGAGAATTATTCATTTTAGAAGAAGATCTATTGTTTCCAGCAAGCACGCAAATTGCGGTATTTGTTTCTGTTGATATTGGTAAATTTTTTACTTTAGATAGTGTTGAACTAAAAATTGATGATCAAGATGTTGCCGGCTTTCTTTATACAGAAAGACAACGAAAAGCTTTGGAAGAAGGGGGTATTCAAGGACTGTATCAAGGTAACTTAAAAAAAGGTTCACATCAGCTAACAGCGATTTTTATTGGCTATGACAATGAACAAAGATCGGTTAAACGGGCAACAACGTATCAATTTGTAAAAGAAGACGATGCCATTATGCTCGAACTTAAAATTGAAGATCAAACTCAAGACTACCGAGCCAAAGTGATTGTTGAGGAGTGGTTGCTGTAAGGCGAGGGCTAACAGCATTAAATCGATGATACACATGTTGGAATATAAAAAAGTCATGGCGATAACAAGTTTAGTTGACGTTAAATGCAGTTTTAAAAACCTAAAAAGCTTGTTGGCTATGGCATTGATTAGCAGTAGCTGTTTGGCTAATTCGCTACCAACGCAAGATAAAGAATTACAACAAAATCCTGTGGTTATTGCTAATGAGTCGTCAAAGGAGTTGCCGAGAAAAAATGACGAATACCCATTCCCAATCGCACAGCCAGAAAAACTCGCGAAAAAATTGTATCGAAAAGCGTTATTTTACTATTTCCAAGGACAAGAAGAGTTAGCTTTACAGCAACTGACTTACAACAAGGCGAGATTAAAAACTGTTGATGATAATGCTTTATTGTTTGAAGCAGGATTGCAAGTGTCGCTAGGGTTATATCGCCAAGCTGAAGAAAACTTAACGGCACTAACTGATAAGCTAGCAGCTAGCTCGGAGCAATTATCGTCAGCTGAACAAGCGTGGTTTTCTAGCAGTGACAATAAGCGCATTGATTGTTTTGCCTCTAAAGATTTGCTGGCCGTGGCTCTTTTACAATTGGCTGAGCAACAAATTAATCAACAGCAGCAGGCTAAAGCAAAACAAACCTTGGCAAAGCTTAGCCATTTACCCGAAGGCTATTACCAGCAATATCACGTATTGAGTCAGTTAGCATTTTGGCCGCAACCTCCACAACTGCATCTGCAAGCGAAAAAAAACACGGTAGCTCAAACAATCGCGCATAAACAAGCACAAGCCTATATTTTGCTGAATACGGCCCTGTTGCACCTTGAGCAAAGAGCCTTTGAAAATGCCGAGAAAGATTTAATTAAATTAAAGCAAATAACTTGGCAAGCAGCTGAAAAAAGCTTTTGGCAACAGTTATTCAGTAGTGAAAATACTGCGGTAACAGTAAGTAGCTCTGAATATGAACAACAGTCTTTGAAAGATTATGCCAGTTTACTACTGGCACAGCTTTATATTGAACAGCAGCAGTTTTCATTAGCATACAAAGAACTTGCTCACTTTCCTCAAAATAGTCCATTTACTGAACAAGCTTTATTTTTATTTGCTTACGCTAGCCTAAAAACACAGCACTATGAAGAATCAGAAGCGATATTTAACTTAGTCTCAGCACGTTACCCAGCAAATTACTTAGGTTGGCAAGCTGATATTTTGCTAGCGCGTCAATACTTAGCACAAAGGGAGCTTGATACTGCACTATCATCTTATTTACAACTGGAGTCCAAGTATCAACAGCAATTGGCGAGTTTGGCACAGTTTGAACAACAAGTTATTTCAGGCTCTGCACAGTTCAATCGCAAGATTACGGTAGGTACCGTTGAGCTTGACTCAACTTGGTGGCAAAAAGCGCAAGAGAGCATTAAGTTAACCGGACACATTGAATATGCCAATGAACTTAGTCAACTTAAACAAAAATTAGCTAAACAGCAGCAGCAAGTGCAATGGCTAAATTATGCTATTACCATTAATGAACAACGACAACAGAGCATTATTGCTCAGCAGCAAGCAAAAAACTATCAGGCTAGTATTAAACGACTGCAGGTCCGTCGAGATCAACTTAGCCATATTTTGTTGGCAGTAGTAGAGCATAATGATGGTGAGAAGTTTGCTTCAGGTAAACAAACTCAGTGGTTACAACGGATTTCGAAAAGCCAAAAAATCATTGATAAGATGGAAAATTATCAGTCATATCAAAAAAAAATTAGTCAATATCAGCAACGCTTAAAGCGTGTTGAAGGCGTTTTAGCGTGGCAATTACAACAAGAGTTTCCACAGCGGTTATGGCGACATCGGCAACAGTTACAACAGCTGGATAAATCACTGGTGAAGCTACAGCAACAAATGCGGCAAGTAAATAATATTCAAGCACTCGCAAAGCACAACACGGGTTATTCCTCTGATGATATTTTAAATAGTAACAGCCAAGCCCAAAGGAGTTTATTTGGCAATGCGGGCTTAGACTTACCTCAGCTGAAGCAAAAGCAGCACAGGCTTGTGCAACAACATAATCGCTTAGTACAAGCGACGACTGAGCTAGATAAAACAACAGATAACAATATTCAAGCGCAGTTATTGGCTTTTATTACAGAGCAACGCCAGAGCCTAAATTATTATTTACACCATAGTCGACGTGCTATGGCTAAAATTTTAGAAGAGCAGCGAAAGGTTGATAATACCGATAATATAGCGCCGTCAAAAAATGCGAGCGTAGGAGCAGAAGGTTAATGGCTAGGTTTGCACAATACTGGCAGTCAGCCACTGCAAGAAAGCTAAATATTAGTAAAGTAAAGTTAGCTAAAGCTGGCTGCATATACTGTTTAGCATTTTCATTAGCAGCATGTCAGCTAATGCCAAATAAACTTGTGGGCGAAAAATCAGCTACTACTGAAAAGCAGTTCAGGCGGGCAAATTTAGCTGATTTGGCAAAGTCTCTGCAACAAGCTAATGAAGATAAAAGGGCTGAGCTTGCGAATGCTCGAGCTTTGCAAACGAAGCAAGAGCGTAGTAATAAGTTGGCTGAAATTTATCAATCAATGGTGTTATTAGAGCCTGATGCTAATGTCCGTGCGCAAATTAACTATCGATTGCTAGAGCTTGATACTGAATATTTTCAAGAAGTTGGCTTGACAGAACTTGATGATAAACAATCTAAGTTACTGTTAACTAAATTGGTTGATGATCACCAAGCTTTACTAGCCCGTTACCCTAACCGAGCTGAAAATGAAAACCTCTATTATCAATTGGCGAAAGCATATGACCTACAAGGTGAATTGCTAAAGAGTTTAGCGACTATTGAGCAAATTATTGCTTTATATCCGCAAACACAATACTTAGCGGAACTCTTGTTTCGTCAAGCTGAAATTTATTATAGCCAACAAGATTACCGAAATTCTTTAACTGCATATCAACAGGTATTAACAGCAAAAGATAATGAAAAATATCGTTTAAATAGTCTTTATATGTCAGGTTGGTCGCTTTTTAAAGCGAATGAGTTAGCACTTGCGGATGAAAAATTTATGGCGGTATTGGCGGAGTTGATGCAAGAGCAACAAGCAATTTCTGCTTCACAACAGCGTTTTGTTAGCAAGTTTCAAGCGCCTAACGTTAGTGAAAATGAAAATCAGCATGATTTCGACAAACTAACAAAATCAAAGCAAAGTTTAGTTACCGACACGCTTAGAATTTTAACTATCTCGTTGAGCCAGCAGCAACAAGTACAAAGCTTGCTAGCTTTGATGGATCGTTTTCAATTGTTAGATAAAGACAAGCAATATATAACAGCCCTTGAGCATGTTTTATTTCAAGAGCTTGCTTCATTTTTAATTGAGAAGAAACTTGAACACGATGCTGAATTGACCTACCAAGCTTATATTGAACGTAAACCAAACAGTATTTGGTCAACCCGTTTTAGTTTGGCATTAATTGCCATGGCAACTAAACGAGGTACTCATCCAGAAGTGAGAACTTTACAGCAAAATTATGTTGAGCATTATGGTCTAAAAAGTAATTTCTGGCAGCAAGCAAGTATTGATCAACAGCAAGAAGTTATTCCTTCGCTGTTGGCTTTTAGTCAGCAACGAAGTCGGCGCTTATACGCTTATGCTCAAGATGTTAGCTCGCCAGAGCAGCAAGTTATTGCCTTTGCTGATGCCGCAAACTGGTTAGGTCAATATCTGAGTGTTATTAACTTTACCAATAGTGAATACCCTCAGTTACTGGCGGCAGAAAGAATTGACGTTATTGCAGAACTATCGCTGTTTGCTGACGCTAGCTTTCAAGCACAAAATTATCAACAAGCATTAATCAGTTACCAAAATCTCGCGTATGGTACTGACAATGACAAGCTAAAAGTAACAACAAGTGAAACCTTAGATAAAGAGCTAAGTGAAAAACATGATGAAATCAAGCGGGTAGCAGCGTATGCAAGTACACTAACCGTGCGAAAATTGCTAAGCGTCGCACCAGCTAATCAGCAAACGACTTTACTACAAAAACGCACTAAGCTAGATAAGGCTTATATTGTTCACTATCCTAATGATGAGCGCGCTAAGGTACTAGCAAGCCAGGCTGCCCAATACTCTTTTGCTAATGCTGATTACGATAGCGTCTATTTTTATAGTGACTTTATTTTAAAAAACTATGGTATTGCAACAGCAAGCCGCGAGCAAATTCATGCGAAAATTTCGGCGCTAGATGCAACAGCATTTAAACAAGTACAAATTGCGAGTCAGCTAAAAGCAGATAGCTTTTATCAGCAGCACCAGTATGCAATGGCGGAACAAAGCTATTTACTGGCATTAAACTTCGTTGATAAAACGCTAGGCAAAAGTAAAGTTAAAGAATTTAATGAACTGATCGCTAACAGTATTTATCAGCAAGGGCTGGCGATAAAAGAGAGCCAACCTAAAGCTGCAATCGCACATTGGTTACGACTAGGTAAAGTTACCCCACAGGCAAGCTTCCGAGTTAATGCTGAGTTTGATGCGGCAAACTTGTTATTGAAAAATAAGCAGTGGCAGCAGGCGATTTCCGTATTATTGGCTTTTCAACAAAGCTTTCCAAAACACCAATACAGTGCCAGCATTCCAGCAAAACTAGCCGATAGTTATCAGCATTTAGCCCAGTATGAAAGTGCTGCAGAACAACTGATTATTATGCAAAAAAGTGCAGATTCAAGCGAGTTAAAGCGCGAATTGCAATATAGTATTGCCGAAAACTATTTGAAAGCGGACAGCCTAAAACAAGCTATTATCCATTTCCGCACTTATGCGCATAGTTATCCGAAGCCATTTAGTCTTGCTCAAGAAGTACGCTATAAAATGTCGGAGTTCTATCGTCAAACCCAAGAACCTAACAAGCGATATTTTTGGTACCGTAAAATACTATCGGCTCATAAAACCAATGTATCTAAGCAGGAGCTGGAAGTACAGCAACGTTCAAATTACTTAGCATCGCTATCGGCATACGAACTTGGTCAAGCTCATCAGCAAAGTTTTAGCAGTACTAAACTCACTTTGCCATTGAATAAAAGTTTGAAGCGTAAGCAAAAGTCATTAAAGCAAGCAGTAAGCTATTATCAACAAGTATTTGGCTTTGGCTTGGCTGATTTTGTCCCTAAGGCAAACTATCAACTAGCCAAAATGTATCAAATGTTGGCTGCTGATGTTATGGCGTCGCAATTACCAAAAGACCTAGATGAATTAGCGGCAGAAGAGTACAACATTTTACTGGAAGAGTTAGCTTACCCTTTTGAAGAAAAAGCCATTGAGTTATTCAGCAATAACACCGAACGAGCATGGCAAGGCTTGTATGATCAATGGATAAAGAAAAGTTTTGCCGCATTGGCGATATTAGAGCCTGCAAAGTTTGATAAATCAGAAAAACAACCTGAGGTGATTTATGCGCTATTTTAATTGCAGCTTAGTAGGCGATAAAATCTGCTTAGGGGGGGCGATGTTTGCATTGATGCTCTCTGGTTGTTCAGTACTAGACAATGCAACGTATAATAACACTGAAAAGCCAGAAAATAGTGCTGAGCAACAAGCTGAATTAAAAGCAATTGCAAAAGCCCTTGTTGATGAGACTCATTTGCAAGCTTCTCCAGATATCTTTGCTGCTAGTTCTGAGGTTAATAGCACTAAGTTAGTAGCTGAATTTCAAGCAACAGCGCAGAGTATTGAATATGCACGCCAACAGCAACAAGCACAACAAACGACCCCTTCACAAGTTAAAGAGCTATATCAGCAAGCACTTACCGAATTGGCTGAGCAAAATTGGCAGCAGGCTAATAAGCTGTTATCGCAAGTTATTGCAATTAGTCCAGAGCTAGCAGGTAGTTACATAAACCAAGCGATAATTGCTCAGAAAACCCAACAACCAGCGTTAGCACAAGAAAAAATTAATCGGGCGCTCAAGGTTAGCCCGCTTAACCCATATGCTCATAACCTTAATGGAGTTATGGCACGGGCGCGAGGTGACTTTTCGCTGGCAGAGCAAAGTTATTTACAAGCCCTTAATAGTTTGCCTGATTACGCTGATGCCCACCTTAATTTAGCTATTTTAGCTGAGCTATATCAAGGTAGGTTCGCCTTAGCACAACAGCATTATCAAGCCTACTTGTTAATTCATCAAGATGACAAGCAAGTTCAGCGTTGGTTAGCGGGCTTATCATTAAAATTAGCGCAAACAAGTTCAGGAGAATAAGGTGAGAATTAATATAATTTATCAATTATTCGTACCCACTGTGGTGTCACTAATTTTGCCCTTGCAGGTTGTACAGGCGCAACAAGTTAAGGAGTCGACAAATGAAAATACTTCCGCTTCTTATGTTATAGAAACTCAAGTGCAAGGCTCGCAAGAGCAACCGAAAGTTATTTATATAACCCCGTGGCAGGAGTTGAATTCGAGCTTGAGCATTGAAGAACATGAATTACGTATTCGACTACCAGCGTTAGCACCGGTTAACCCGAAAGTATTTAAAGACAGTGTGAATAGTTATTATCAGCAGCAAAAAAAACAGCAATAAAAATTAGTCACAAAAGAAATAAATAACAACAGAAACCCACTTAATAAGTAAACATTTTGTTTGCTTTAGCAGTAATAGAGTAAGGATTTACAACATGTTTGATATCATCATTGGTTTTCTACAAGACGGTGGGGCATTTATATTCCCAATTGCATTAGTGTTAGTGATTGGTTTAGCTATCACTATTGAGCGCTGGTTATTTTTAACAAAAACTTTAAACGCCAATAAGAAAGCTTTGTTAGCTATACAGCCTGCACTGAAGTCAGGTCAGCTACACAAAATTAGTGAAGCGGCAGACAAAAATAACGCGCCAGTATTACAAGTGTTGCAAGCAGGTATTAATCGTGTTTCGCAAACAAGACGTCGTGAAGATGTTGAATATGCCATGGAAGAAACGCTTATGGAACATATGCTAGGTCTGGAAAAGCGTACGCCATTTTTAGCAACCTTGGCTAATATTGCCACTTTACTCGGCTTATTAGGAACTATTATGGGCTTGATTGCGGCGTTCTCTGCTGTTGCCAGTGCTGATCCTGCTGAAAAAGCCAATCTATTATCCGCCAGTATTTCGGTTGCCATGAATACCACGGCGTTTGGTTTGATCACCGCAATTCCTTTGATTTTATTTCATACCGGTCTACAAAGTAAAACCATGTCGATTATTGACTCTTTGGAAATGTCAGGTCGTAAGTTATTGAATGCTTTGGCAAGCCAAGCTACAAACCAAATTACAGCCGATACTAATTCAGCTCAACAACAACCAACAGCGAATAATAGAGGGTAAGGTAATGAGACGCCTTCGTCGCCCACCCCAACAAGAAGCTGAGCTTGATATCACATCATTTATGAATTTAATGATAGTGCTAGTGCCGGTGTTATTGCTGAGTTTAGTGTTCTCGCAAGTAAGAATATTAAATTTACAGTTACCGATAAATGCTGAAAGTGATGCCATAAATCAAGATGAAAAGCCAAAACGCTTGGAGTTAGTGATAGATAGTCAAGGTATGCTGCTTAACTATCCTAGTGGTATTTTGTTAAAAAGTTTTCCCCATGATATTGCAAAGAACACTGATGAGAATGTTAGTGCCATATATGATTTTAAGGCACTGTCATTGTATTTGCAGGACCTAAAGTTAACCTTTCAACAAAAAAGTATTGAGAAAAAAGATATCGTTATTTTGTTGAGTCAAGAAACTGATTATCAAACCATTGTTTCTGCCATGGATACCGTACGTTCGTATAAAACTGTGGTCGCGGCAAGTGTTGTTGATGCCGAGCTTTTTCCGGATATTTCTTTAGGTGATGCCCCAAGTGGCATGCCACAAGAAGGGGAACTGTAAGTATGAAACAATCTTTACGAGCAAAACGCTTAGCACGTCACCATAAACGCTTAGGGGCTGCTAGCAAGTTGAATCTAGTTTCTTTGATGGATATTTTTACTATTTTAGTGTTTTTCTTAATTGTTAATCAGTCGGAAGTTAGAGTACTTCAAAATTCTGAAAAGCTTAATTTACCTGTTTCAATAGCGGAGCAGTTGCCTAGTGAAAATATTGTTGTGGCTGTTTTTGATAATCGTGTCGTTGTACAGGAACGCGCTATTTGGCAAAAAGAGACCAGCAAAAGTGATAACGCACTAACCGCGGAAGATATTGATGCTTTGATGCGTGCGCTGAAAACGGAATTAAATTATCAAGCAACAAAGCGCCCAGAACTTTCAGAATTAGAGCAGGAAAACGGCCGAGCTGTAACCATATTAGGTGATGCCAACATTGAATATCAAATTCTTAAACAAATTATGACAGTGTGTGCCGAAGCGAACTTTCGTAATATGTCGCTGGCTGTTGAACAAGTTGCAGCTAATCAAGCTGTGACTGCAGCAAGTATGGGTGGGGGCTAAGTTGTGACTTACAATCATTTAACCATGACACCGGCAACAGCAGGCACTGGGCAAGGGACAGTACAGAGTTTCTCTTTAGAGTTTCTGACTAATACTCGACAAGATAAAAAGTTCCATAATATTCTATTGGTACTTATAGCATTGTATTTTGTTATTGCGATTGTTGTACCTTTTATTGAGCGTATTGAAGTACCACGGGAGATAAAAGAGCAAGTACCCGCTCAATTAACTCGAGTTGTTATAGAGAAGAAACAATTGCCACCGCCTGTAAAGCTGAAACCACCAGAAGAGAAAGTAATCGAGCCACCAAAGCCAATCAAGAAAGAGCCTAAACCAGTACTTAAAAAAGAGCCTGAAATAAAACCTATAAATAAACGTCAGGCGGCAAAGCAAAAAGCGCAATCTTCAGGTTTAGCAGCGATGAAAGACGAGTTATTGGCAATGCGAGAGGTACTAGAAATAAAGCCTAATGCTGGTAAACAGCTACAAAAAAATACTGCTAAACAAACTCAAGTACAGCGTAAACTGCTGGCTGCTAAGGTTAATCAGCAAAGCAGTGCTTTGGCGAATGCAAAGGTTAGTCAAACGGTTGCCAGTGATGAGTTAAGTACACATAACACGCAAACTATCAGGTTATCTGATGAAGAAGTTATTGCCAGCGGTGAAGGGGAAGAGCAATACGCAGATAGCCAAGGCTTAGCAAATGTTCGTTCTGAAATGAAGTTAAGACAAACCTTAGAAGCAAGTAAGGCAAGGCTTTATGCTTTATATAACCGAGCACTACGTAAAGACCCGTTACTAAAAGGAAAGGTAGTCTTTAACATAGAAATTCAACCTAGTGGTGCTATCAGTGAAGTGTTTATTGAGTCGAGTGAATTAGATAATGCCAAACTAGAAAGGCAGTTATTAATTATTTTACGCTCGATAGGCTTTGGTGCTGAAGATGTTGAGTTAATGACAACTGTATGGGCGATAGAGTTTTTGCCACGTTAAGTTGTACTTATATCGAAGAATATTAGTGCTTAAATTTTGCTGTAAAACGAAAAAAGCTAGAAGGTGATCTTCTAGCTTTTTTTATTTAGCTTGAGCTGTGTTGACAAGTATTACTTTACTTCTTCACCAGCAGCTTGCTTATCAGCATGGTAGCTTGAGCGTACCAATGGACCACATGCAGCATGATCAAAGCCCATTTTATCCGCTTCACGTTTAAACATGTCAAAATCGTCGGGGTGAACGTAACGTTCAACCGGTAAGTGATGCTTACTTGGTTGTAAGTACTGACCAATTGTTAACATAGTCACGCCATGGGCACGTAAGTCGCGCATCACTTGCAAAATTTCTTCGTTAGTTTCGCCTAAACCTACCATAATGCCAGACTTCGTTGGCACGCCTGGGTTTGCTTCACCAAATTTCTTCAATAGATCTAAAGACCATTGATAGTTAGCACCTGGACGCGCTTTGGTATATAAACGTGGCGCTGTTTCAAGGTTATGGTTAAAAACACCAGGAGGGTTTTTATTGAGAATTTCTAATGCACGATCCATGCGGCCGCGAAAATCTGGCACAAGGATTTCAACTTTGGTATGTGGTGAATGCTCAGCGATTTCTGTAATACAATCAGCAAACTGTTGAGCGCCGCCATCACGTAAATCGTCACGATCTACTGAAGTAATAACTACATACTTAAGCTTCATGTCTTTTAGTGTTAATGCAAGCTTACGAGGCTCTTCTTGATCTGCCGCTAGTGGGCGACCATGACCAACATCACAAAATGGGCAGCGACGAGTACATATATCACCTAAGATCATAAATGTTGCAGTACCGTGATTAAAACATTCTGATAAGTTAGGGCATGATGCTTCCTCACATACCGAGTGCAGATCATGCTTGCGTAATGCCGCCTTTATGCCATCAATACGTTCTGAGCTTTTTGGTAATTTAATGCGTAACCACTCAGGCTTTCTTAGCATTGTTTCTCGTTCAGAGGTGACAACCTTGATTGGAATATGCGCCATTTTTTCGGCGTCACGTAATTTAGTACCTGGAGTAATGCGTGATGATTTAGTGGTCATGTATTGTTTCCAACCCCGTTTGATAAGATAAATTTTCGGTATGCAATAATTCACTTAAGTGCTTCACTAGTGAATTTCCTGCTTGTTCTACAGAATTTGGGCCCTGTAGATCGATAGTTTGTACCATTTCTAACCCTTGATATCCGCACGGGTTAATACGTTGAAACGGTGATAAATCCATATTGACATTCAATGCTAAGCCGTGAAACGAACAGCCTTTACGTACACGAAGCCCTAATGAAGCTATTTTCTTGTCATCAACGTAAACGCCAGGAGCATCTGGTTTTGCATGGGCTTCAATGCCAAAATCAGCCATGGAAGCAACAATACCATTTTCAATGAGGGTTACTAATTCTCGTACGCCCATTTTTCGACGACGGAGGTTGATCATAAAGTAAATCACCTGCTGACCTGGGCCGTGATAAGTTACTTGGCCGCCACGGTCAACTTTAACTACCGGAATATCGCCTGGCATTAATAAGTGTTCGTCTTTACCTGCCTGTCCCTGGGTAAATACCGGAGGGTGTTCAACTAACCAAAGTTCGTCAGCGGTATTCTCGTCTCGATTATCGGTAAAATTTTGCATAGCATGCCAAACATCTACATAGTCAGTATTGTTTAGCTGCCGAATAATCAATGTGTTTTTCAAAATATATCTCTATAAAATTTTGATTAAATCATTATATCCAAATAATAACTGGAATACACCCTGTTAAAAGTAGGGTTAAAGAACGTAGCGAACTTGTTCGATAGCATTTAAGGTTTTATATATTTTTTCGATGTGCTCTTTACTCGTTACAGTTACGGCAACTGATATAGAGTGGTAATTACCTTTTGAGCTTGGCTTAATTTTTGGTGCGTAATCACCAGGCGTATGCTTTTGCAACTCGCCAACAACTAGATCCGGCAATTCGTCACAGGCGATACCCATCACTTTAAAGTTTAATACGGTTGGAAATTCTAATAGTTCATCAAACTTAGTTTTCATTTGTTTTCTCTTACGCTGTACAACACCAGTGCGTTACCGGTTGTTTAATGGAATTAACAAGTTAAGTTAATATTCGTAACGACGGCTTGTTTAAGTTGGCGATATTTTAACACTATTTATCGTAAATGTGATCAATCGTCGTTAATTTGGAGCTTGTATGCGCTAATAAATGAGGGGTTATTATCTAAAATCAATGTTTAGTTGGCGTTTTATTTAGCTTTATTTTAACTAAATACTCATTTGAGAAAACTTGCCTATAGCCATTAATGCAAAAAACTCAGCCTAAGCTGAGTTTTTTATAACAATTAGCCGCTAATTTGAGGCTTTAATTTAAATTACTCAATTTGTTAATTAGCAAACTGCAGCTTTACGTAATCTAGCAATTTGGTAAACATGCTACCTTCTTCAATCGCTTGTAGAGTAACAAGTGGGTATTGTGCAATATCTTCGCCGTCTAACTGTAGAAATAATTTACCGACTACGGCACCTTTTTGTAATGGTGCTGTTAGTTGTTGGTCTAACTCAAAATTAGCTTGTAAGTTTTTACGTTGGCCGCGAGGAATGGTGATTGGAGTGTCTACCATAATACCTAAATCAACTTCTTTCTGGTTCCCCATCCATACTCGGTTGCTGACAAATTTTTCGCCTGCTTTATACGGTGTGTAAGTTTCAAAAAAGCGGAAGCCATAGTTTAGTAGTTTTTTGCTTTCAACTTTACGAGCGCGTTCGCTGTCAGTCCCCATTACAACACTAACTAAGCGCATATCGCCTTTGGTTGCAGAAGTTACTAAGCTATAACCAGCTTGCGAAGTATGGCCTGTTTTTAAGCCATCAACTTTCATGCTTTTATCCCATAATAAACTATTACGGTTATATTGCTTAATGTTGTTGTAGGTAAATGATTTTTGGCTGTAAAGCTTATATTCATTTGGTACGTCACGTATAAGAGCAATAGCTAGTGTTGCCATATCGCGTGCCGTTGTTTTGTGCTCTTGGCTGTCTAAACCGTGGCTATTTTCGAAAAAGCTACTGTGCATGCCTAATTGTTCAGCGTGAGCATTCATTAGTTGCGCAAAGGCATCTTCACTACCAGCAATATGCTCAGCCATTGCAACACAGGCGTCGTTACCTGAGGCAACAATAATACCTTGGTTTAGCAGGTCTACCGATACTTCAGTGCCAACTTCGATAAACATTTTTGATGAGTCAGGAAAGTTCTTAGCCCAAGCATTTTCACTAATTGTTACCGCATCATCGTTGCTAATATTACCGCTTTCAAGCTCTTTACCTATAATATAACTTGTCATCATTTTGGTTAAGCTTGCCGGAGCTAACAAAATGTCGGCATTACTTTCGGCAATCACTTTACCGGTATTGTAATCAATTAAAATATGACCTTTGGCATTAACTTCAGGTGCTGATGGGATAATGGTTTGTGCTTGAGTAAGGGAACAAACACTTAATAAAACTGAGCCTAAAAAAGTCATTAATTTTGTTGGTTTTCTAGTGGCTCGATTAACCTGAATTTGGGGCATAATTGTCCTGCAGCGCGATTATTTAATGGAAATTATAAAATTTTAAGCAGTATAACAGTTTTCATTTTGATTTCTATTAGGCGAGAGCACCAATTTGTTACGGTTGATGAATTTCTCATACTGCGAACAATATCAATAATGTAAACATACCTGCAATGTCGTGTCAGTACTGACAGTCTACTCGTGAATAACCTCAGGTTATTCACTTGTTCTACGAACAAATGCATTCGGATAACCATTGTTTTTAATGGCTAAGAGTAAACTTGCGAGTTCCTCACGCTGTTTAATCGGACCGACTAAAACGCGAAAAATTCCATTTATTTTCTCTAGTTGCGTTTCTTTTTGATGCAGTGTTGCAAGTGCGTTGGCTAAGTTCTGTGCTTGTGCTGCACTTTTACTTGCAAACACTTGAATATATTCAGCATTGTTCTTATTGGCTACTGCTATGGTTGAATTGGTAACTGCCTGCGGTTCAACTTGTGGCAGCTTGTTACTAGAGGACGTTTCAGCTGAACTTATTTCACTGGTTGAGGTTGGCACTGCAAGAGGAGGGGAGATTGCTTTTGGTACCGGAGTTACTTTTGCATTGGCAAAGTTTTCATTTTTAAGTGAACGTAAAGCACTCACTGAAAAGTCGGTAATGGCACTAACAGTCACGTTAGCCGTGCCCGTTTTTAACATGTCTAATTTATAGGCTGCACTATAAGATAAATCGATAATGCGGCTTTGATGAAAAGGGCCCCGGTCATTTACTCGTACAATGACACTTAAGCCATTTTCGTTATTAACGACTTTTAAATACGTTGGTAAAGGTAAGTTCTTGTGAGCGGCGCTCATCGCGTACATATCGTAAATTTCACCATTAGAGGTGAGATGACCATGAAATTTCTTGCCATACCAAGAGGCAATGCCTGTTTCGGTGAAACCTTCAGCTGATTTTAATACTTGATAATGTTTTCCGCGCACTTGATAATGTTTATTACCGCCCCGGCTATGGGTCTCAGCGCGTGGCGTGGCGTCGTGTAGTTCACTACTACTTGGTAGCCTGCTCGGCGTACTATCATGTTTTTGCTGATACCGGCCGGTATTGCTACTACAAGCTGAAAGCAAAGCAAGAATTAATATATTGATGGCGCAGGTTTTTATTTTATTTTTCGCTATATCAAGCATGAATATTCACTACTGAATTGAGTTAGGCGTGAAATCGCCGATGCGTACTAATGGCCATTAGCATGCCAAATCCAGCCATTAATGTCACCATTGACGTTCCACCATAGCTGACTAGTGGTAGTGGTACACCAACAACCGGCAATAAACCTGAAACCATGCCGATATTTACAAAAACGTAAACAAAAAAAGTTAAGGTTAAACTGCCTGCAAGTAGTTTAGTAAAAGCATGCTGGGCGTTAACCGCAATCCATAAGCCACGCATGACAATTGCTAAATAAACAGTAAGTAATAAGCCAACACCGACTAAACCAAATTCTTCACTAAACACCGCAAAAATAAAGTCGGTATGGCGCTCTGGTAAAAATTCTAATTGTGACTGTGTACCTTGTAGCCAGCCTTTACCTTGAATGCCGCCCGAGCCAATTGCGATTTTCGATTGAATAATATGGTAACCAGAGCCGAGCGGATCTTGTTCAGGGTTTAAAAAAGTTAATACCCGCTGTTTTTGATAAGGTTTCATCAAAAACATCCATAATATTGGCGCGAATGCAGATGCTAAAGCGGCACATGTACCTATTAACTTCCAACTCGCACCAGCAAGAAATATAACAAATATACCAGAGCTTGCGATAAGTAACGATGTGCCCAAGTCAGGTTGTCTTGCTATTAATAGGGTAGGTAACAGCACTAAAATAAAGGCAATAATAATTTTTGAAATTTTGGTTGGTAAGTCGTATTGGCTAACATACCAAGCTATCATGATTGGCACGACAAGCTTCATTATTTCAGACGGTTGAAACTTGGTAAACCCTAAGTCTAACCACCGCTGTGCGCCTTTGCCAACATGGCCAAATAGTAATACCGCCGTTAGTAGCAGTAGCCCTAAGACAAATACTGGTACGGCCCATTTTCGATAAGAAAGAGGCGGAATTTGCGCAACAATAAACATGACAAAAAGTGCAACACCGACACGTTTAGCGTGACGAATTAACATTGCACTTTCTTGCCCGCCGGCGCTATATACGACAAAAAGCCCCAAGGTCATTAACACTAAAATACCGGCTAAAAGAGGTAGGTCAATGTGCATACGCTGCCATAATGTGCGTTGCTTTTGTTGATCATGGCCTGTGCTGCGCATTATTGGTTCCCCGAGTTTTTATTGGCGCTTTGCGAAATATCTTGATGATAAACGTTATCGTGTAATGGGTGTTTATTCTTGTCTTGGCTGATAATTTCTCGGTCGCCAAAATATTGATCCATTATTTGACGAGCAACAGGGGCCGCGTTTGCACCACCACCGCCTTTTGCGACGTTTTCAATGGCGACAGCAACAACGATTTCTGGGCTCTCGTATGGTGCGAAAGCAATAAACATGGCATTATCACGTTTGTTTTCTTGTACTTTCGTTGCATCATACTTTTCGTCTTGCGCTAAATTTGCCGTTTGTGCTGAACCGGTTTTACCGGCTGCATCATATTTGCTGCCTTTAAAAGCGCTGTAGCCAGTAGCACCAACTTTTTGTACTGTATTGTGTAAACCGTCTAAAACTATGTCCCAGTTATTTTTATCTTTTAATACAATTGGCGGTTTTTCATCAACTTGATAGTCAGTCACTATGGTTGTTTGCTGATTATTATTAGCTGTGTCGGTGACGACTTCTGTGGTTGCTTTGAGTAGGTGTGGAACCTTAATTTCACCTTTATTCACTAAAATAGAAATCGCTTGTGAAAGCTGTAAAGGGGTGACTGTCCAAAAGCTTTGTCCAATACCGACTGATAAAGTTTCTCCGGTATACCAGTTTTGGTTATAACGACCGCGCTTCCATTCGACGCTTGGCATTATGGCGCGACTTTCTTCATGAATGTCTATGCCAGTGAGCTCTCCAAAACCAAACTTTTCCATCATTTTGCTAATACGAGTAATGCCAAGCTTATAGGCTAAATCATAATAATAAACATTACACGACTGCTCTAATGACTTAGTTAAGTTAACTTTGCCATGGCCCCACTTTTTCCAATCTCGTCGCTTGGTTTCTATACCTGGTAGTTGGTAAAAACCAGGATCGTAGATTTCTGTTTCTGGGGTAATAATACCTTCATTTAACCCTGTTAGTGCTAACAAAGGTTTGATTGTTGAAGCGGGTGGGTAACCCTGTACAGTACGATTGAGTAAAGGTTTATTACTTTTCGGATCTAATAGCTTTTTATACTTTTTACTACTGATGCCATGAACAAAGAGGTTGCCGTCAAAACTTGGATTTGAATACATGGCTAAAACACCACCATCTCTTGGATCAATAGCAACCACAGCGCCACGCTTGCCTGAAAGCGCACGTTTAGCGATCATTTGTAATTCAATATCTAATGTTAAGGTTAAATCTTTACCTGGAACAGGTGGGGTAAAATCTAACGTACGTATCACTCGGCCTTGATTATTAATTTCTACCTCTTGGTGACCAATAGTGCCGTGTAATATGTCTTGATAATAACGTTCTAATCCAAGCTTACCAATGTTACGTGTAGCAGCGTAGTTATCGGCAATACCTTGTTCTTCTAATTTAATCGAGTCTCGACGATTAATTCGTGCCACATAACCTAGTGAATGTGTAGTTAAATCGGCAAATGGGTAATAGCGTTTTAAGCGTGCATCAATAAAAAAACCAGGAAATTTATGCTGGTTGACTGAAAAGAGCGATACTTGTTGGTCGCTCAAGCGCGAATGTAATTCAATCGGTTTAAAGCGTCGTTTACTTTTTAAGGCCTTAAGCAGCTTGTTTTGTTTTTCCTGACTAATGTCGAGTAGCTGGCTGAGTTCTTTTAAGCTGGCTTTGATATCGTCTACTTGTTCAGGGATCACTTCTAAACTATAAACCGGTTTATTATCAGCAAGTAGTACGCCGTTGCGATCGTAAATTAAGCCTCTATTTGGTGCGACTGGAAGTAACTTTATGCGATTTGAATTTGAGCGAGTTTGATACTTTTGATATGAGTTAACCTCTAAATCGTAAACATTACTAAAAAGTATTAACGACAGTACCAATACGCCAATAAAGGTAATAAATGTGCGACGTGCGAAAAGGTTGGCTTCTGCACTGTGATCTCTTATGGCAACACGTTTTTTAGCTGCCATGATTTACTCGCGATGATAGGGGTGATTATTATTAATTGACCAAGCTCGATATAGGCTTTCAGCGACAACAATACGCACCATAGGGTGTGGTAATGTTAAGGGTGACAATGACCATTTTTGCTCAGAAGCGCGAATACAAGCAGGCGCTAAACCTTCAGGGCCGCCAACTAGCAAGGCAACGTCTCGACTATCCACATGCCAGCGCTCTAGTTGTTTAGCCAAATCTGGCGTTGTCCACGGTTTTCCTTCTACTTCTAAAGTAACAATGCGATTACCTTTTGGTATTGCCGCTAGCATTTGCTCACCTTCTTTTTCAAGGATTCTTGCAATATCGGCATTTTTACCGCGTTTACCTGGCGTTATTTCGACAAGGTGAAAGCTCATGTCACGTGGAAAGCGTCGGCAGTATTCATTAAAACCTTGGCTAACCCAAGCCGGCATTTTATTGCCTACAGCATATAAGGTAATGCGCATTGTCGTTTATGCTATTCCCAAAGTTGTTCTAATTGGTAACGGTCGCGCACTTCATCGGTCATGATATGAACTATCACGTCGCCTAAATCTACTAATGACCACTCACCAACATCATTGCCTTCTACACCTAAGGCTTCAACACCTGCGGCACGACATTCGATCGTTAATGATTTAGCAATGGAAATTACATGACGTTTTGAGTTACCAGAACATATGATCATACAGTCGGCGAAGCTCGACTTTTTAGATACGTCTAAATTGACAATATCACGGCCTTTCATATCTTCGATTTTTTCAGTAACAAACGTAATTAGATCTGAGCTTTGCAAGTGGGGTATCTCTATTAAGAACAATAATCGGCGATAATAGCATTAATTTGTTTATCAGTTAACCGTGTAATGTTGTCAAGGAGGAGTTTTTTAAGTAACAAAGCGTTTTTCGTACGAGGATAGGGCAATATTATTAATAAAAGTTTTAGCGGTAAAGTTGTTGTTGTTCTATATATTCAAATACTCGTGGGTGAACAAGAGCTTCATAATTAATATCTTGGTGAATGTAATGGCGAATTTGTGTTGATGAAATATCAACTGCGGTGCAGTCGTGCAAAATAATTTTGCCATGGGTATGCAGTTTTAATTGCGCAACATTATCAATAATATGAGGCAACAAGACCGGAGGAAGTTTGCTGGCAAGTTGCTGATGACAATATCCAGGTCGAATATTGATCACTAAATTTGATAATTCCAAAATTTTTTGCCATTGGTGCCAACGTGTAAATGAAAGTAGCGAATCCATACCCATAATAAAATGTAAATGTGCATTAGGCTTGGCTGCTTTTAATTCCATTAAGGTATCAACGGTATATGAATGGCTGTCTCGTTGTAATTCTCGCGTATCAAGCTGAAATAATGGCTCCTCATAGCAGGCTAACCGTACCATTGCAACACGGTGACTGGCGGTTGCATGAGTACTATTTTTGTGTGGCGGAATATGCGCGGGTAGTAATGATACTTGTGTTGCTCCTAACCATAACGCGGTTTCTTTCGCGGGTTGGGTATGCCCATTATGTATCGGATCGAATGTACCACCGAGTAGTAAAATTAACTCAGGTTCAGAAGATTTAGTTGTATTCATAATCTAGGCTGAATTTTTCACTAAATTCGCTGTGATATAAGCAGATAAATATGTCACTAAGGAGAATGAACGGGTTAAAGTCACTGCTGGTTTTACTGAGTAAATCGACTTGCGCTAATCTCCCCAGTGCTTGCTCAGTATTTGCTAAACTAATATGGCTTAAAGCGTGCTGGTATAAAGGTTTCTTTTTATCCCAAATGCGGTACTGCTTAAAAATTTCATTTTGAGTAGCGCCTTGAGATAATTGAGAAAGCATCGCATGTAGTTGATTAATTTCTTTGTGAACAAACCAGACTAATTGCCCAAATGCACTGCCGTCATGTTGTAGTTGATCTAACATAGCGAGGCATTTTTTTAGATCGCCAATCAGTAATGTATCAAGTAATTGAAATGGATTGAATTTCGCTTGTTTGATCAACAGTTGTTCAGCATCTTCTACGCTGACCATTTGCAGGCCAAATAATATTGATAGTTTTTCCAGCTCTTGAGCAAGAGCCGGTAAATTACCTTCAAAAAGCTCTGCTATTAGTTCGAAAACGTCAGGTTGTAATGACAGTTGCAATACACGGGCTTGGTTTGCCAACCACTGCTTAAGTTGTTTACCTTCAATATCATATAAAGGCAAAAAGCAGCCAGTAGCTTCTAGCGATTTAAACCACTTACGTTTTTGTGTTGCCGCATCAAGTTTCGGGCCATGAAAAACAAGTTGCACATCTTGGTGTAAAACTGTGAGAAGCTGTGCAATTGCTTTTGCACCAACGTCGCCAATTTTGCCATTTACAAATTCAACTTCAATAATACGCAAAGAAGAAAACAAGCTCATTGATTGATATTCTTGAAACAGGTCGTCCCAATTGAATTTGTCGTCAACACTAAAACGAACAAGTTCGTCAAACCCTTGCTGTTTTGCTGCGGTTTTGATGTTGTTTAAAGCATCATTTTTTTGCCATGGTTCATCACCGAAAACCAACCAAACAGGCTTGAAACCTTGTTTAAGTGTGTTGCTGAGTTGGTTATGGTAGATGCGCATATAAGGTGCTTAACGTACTCGACAAATAGCGAGTTTATAACTCGATACTGGCCATATCACGTAAAATTTTCGTTGCCGCTTCTTGGCGCATTTCTCGTAACATGAGCGAAAGTTCACGACTTTTTGCTAATGCAATATCAGGATCGTCTTGATAGTCGCGGTTCAATTCAAAGTTAAAGTTTTGAACATCTTTACCTGGGATAAGTACTTGATAGCGTACCGTGTAAATCAATTCATACTCTGCAACTTGTCCATTAGGAAATACCGACAAGGTTCTGCGGTCTAAGTTATCTTGCAAAATACGCATTTGAGGAATGGCTTTATCGCTTGCTTTAACAAGTTTTACATCATTTATTTTTAAATGTTGTCTAACGAGTCGAGTTAACTCGCCAAATTTATCAACAGAGCTAAACTCTATGGTTTGTAATTCAGGCGCTAATAAATAATTACCACGTAGTTGAAAACCACAGCCGCTTAAAATGGCACTTAACAAGCTAATGGAAATAAATAAACTAATTTGGCGAATTATTAATTGAGTCATACATGCTTCACTATTTTCTTGTAAAAGTAGGCAAAATTTAATGATGGTTTAATGCCCAGTCCAATACCGTTAAACTGGCGAGTAATAATGTTTATAAGGTATTACTCGCCTTATTTGCAACTAATATTGATTAATTAGCCACAATGTTCAACAGTTTACCTGGTACGTAAATAACTTTACGTACGGTTTTTCCGTCTGTGAATCGAGTCACGTTTTCATCGGCAAAACCAATAGCTTCAACCGTTTCTTTTGTTGCATCGGCGGCAACAGTTACCTTCGCACGAACTTTACCGTTAACCTGTAAAATGATCAGCTTTTCATCTTCGACTAAAGCGCTATCATCAACAACAGGCCATAGTGTGTCTTCAACAGACTCACCGTCACCAATCATGCTCCATAAATGGTGACTCATATGTGGCACAATTGGTGTTAACATTAAGACCACCGCGCGAATAGCTTCATGCATAACAACGCGATCTTCTATTGTTTCCATGCTTGCTTTGCTTAAGTGGTTCATTAATTCCATGATGGCAGCAATTGCCGTGTTAAAAGTATTACGACGACCAATATCGTCACTTACTTTAGCAATTGTTTTATGTAATTCACGACGTAGCGATTTTTGCGCTGAGTTTAATGTTAAACCGCTAACATCTGGCGCAGCTGTTGATACTTCTGCGGCTTCGGTAAAGTCGAAAGCTAACTTCCATACACGTTTTAAGAAACGATGTGCACCTTCAACGCCTGAATCTGACCATTCTAACGTTTGCTCTGGTGGTGAAGTAAACATAATAAATAAACGTACAGTATCGGCGCCGTATTGTTCAATAACTTCTTGTGGGTCAATGCCGTTATTTTTCGATTTAGACATTTTACTCATGCCCGCTGAAATAACCGCTTCACCATCTATTTTGCTTATCGCTGAAGTTACATGACCTTTTTCATTTCGCTCTACATCAACATCTGATGGTGCAATCCACTCTTGTGCGCCGTTGTCGGCTTCACGGTAATAAGTATCGGCTAACACCATACCTTGACACAATAACTTCTTGAATGGCTCGTCTGATTCAACTAAACCTACATCACGTAGAAGTTTATGGAAAAAGCGCGAGTAAAGTAAATGCAAAATAGCATGCTCAATACCACCTATGTATTGATCAACAGGTAACCAGTAGTTGGCTTTAGCTGGATCTAACATTTGTGTGTCATCGTTTGGTGAACAGTAACGCGCGTAATACCAAGATGATTCCATAAAGGTATCGAAAGTGTCAGTTTCGCGGAAGGCTTCTTCGCCGTTATAGCTTGTTTTTGCCCACTCTGGATTGTCTTTAATAGGCGAAGTAACACCATTCATTACCACATCTTCAGGTAATTCAACCGGTAGTTGGTCAGCAGGTACAGGTACAGATTCACCATTAGCTAAGTTGACCATTGGAATTGGTGTACCCCAGTAGCGTTGACGAGAAACACCCCAATCACGTAAGCGGTAATTAACCGTTACTTTGCCTTTATTTTCGCTGGTTAATTTTTCTGAAATCGCTTTGAACGCAGCGTCGAACTCAAGGCCGTCAAACTCACCTGAGTTTAATAATGCACCTTTTTCAACAATGGCTGCTTTGGCAATATCGTCGCCTTCTTGAGCAACAATAACTTGCTTAATTTCTAAACCATACTTTTGAGCAAACTCGAAATCACGTTGGTCGTGGCCAGGCACCGACATTACCGCACCTGAGCCGTAATCCATTAAGACAAAGTTTGCAGCCCATACCGGTACTAATTCACCACTAATTGGGTGAATTGCTTTAAGGCCAGTGTCGACACCTTTTTTCTCCATCGTTGCCATATCAGCTTCGGTGGCTTTGTTGGTTTTACACTCTTGAATAAACTCAGCAAGTGCTGGATTATTTTCTGCAGCAGCTAGCGCTAATGGGTGTTGTGCCGCTAGTGCAACATACGTAACCCCCATTAATGTGTCTGGACGAGTGGTGTAAATATCGAAACTGTCTGATGAGTCAGCTACTTGGAAGGTCATCTCTACACCTTCAGAACGGCCAATCCAGTTACGTTGCATGGTTTTAACTTGTTCAGGCCACTCTTCAAGTTGGTCTAAGTCGTTAAGTAACTCTTCCGCATAATCAGTAATTTTGATAAACCACTGTGGAATTTCTTTACGTTCAACAATGGCACCAGAGCGCCAACCGCGACCATCAATAACTTGTTCGTTCGCTAATACGGTTTGATCAACCGGATCCCAGTTTACTGTAGCGTTCTTCTTGTACACTAAACCTTTTTCATAAAGTTGTGTGAAGAACCATTGCTCCCAACGGTAATAATCTTTTTTACAGGTTGCTAGTTCACGGCTCCAGTCATAACCAAAACCTAATGACTTTAATTGATTACGCATATAATCAATATTTTGATAAGTCCATTTTGCTGGTGCTGAGTTGTTTTTAATTGCAGCATTTTCAGCAGGTAAGCCAAACGCATCCCAACCCATAGGTTGCATCACGTTTTTACCTTGCATACGCTGGTAACGCGAAATAACGTCACCTAAGCTGTAGTTACGAACATGACCCATATGGAGGCGACCACTTGGGTATGGAAACATTGCCAAACAATAAAATTTTTCTTTTCCAGGTTGCTCTTCAGCTTTGAAAGTGTTGTTGTCAGTCCAGAACTTTTGAACTTCGGCTTCAATTGATTGGGGGTTATAAATGGATTCCATTAAGATTTCTCAAACACGCTAAAAATAAGATATTCAACTCGCTTTTGTCAGTGAATTTTTATAAGAAAATTTTCTGTTTAGTCAGCTAAATTGAAGTGATAAAAATAATCTCGATAGGATACCTTATCTCAAGCGTTAGCGACAAGTTAAAGCGCGATAAAGCGTCAGTTTTTTATTAAATTACTAATAAATTCAGAAGAACGCTGAAAAGCACCGCTATGGTTAGCAAGTTACACTATAATTAACAGGTATATTATTAGCTATACTCGCATTAGTAAGGACGGTGATATGAAACAACAACAATCTCGTTTTCAAGATGTTTATCGAAAATTACAAGTTTGGCTAGACGATACCAATCAACATGAAGTGCGCTCTATTGTTGACTTCATTACAAAGGCGAAAAGCATTTTAATTGCTGCTGAGCAAATTCCTGAGCAACAGGTGAAGCAGTTTATTGATAATTTAAGTTATGATTTGAATGAATTTTATCAGCAATCTCAGTCTGACATTAAACATTCATTATATTTAGAGCTCCTAAACGAAAGTCTTTGGTCAACCTTATCTAATATTACTGATAGATCACAGGTAGAGTGGAGTGAGCTAGTTGATGATTTTCAGCATCAAGGGCTATATCAGTCGGGTGATTATGTTGGTTTTGGTCAGTTAGTATGTCAGCAATGTCAGCACAACATAACCTATAGTCATGCCAGTACAATTGTTGATTGTATAGAGTGTGGTGGTAATAGTTTTCAACGTGTTAGCCTAACTCCGTAATTACTCAGCTTTTTTTGATATTGTTTTTGCTCCAAGGGTTGAACTCACGGTACACTATATTCAATTATTCGGTATCTAAGCATCAGCTTGGTATTAACATCGCATTCCAAAGAGATCTTCTATGACGAAATTGTCGACAAATGTAAGCTTAACCCCACGCCAATTAACAGCAGAGTTAACGGTAGAACAGTTTGCAAGTGAGACGTCCTCCTCAGAAATAGAACAAGTATTTATTGGTCATGAACGTGCTAAAGAAGCACTAAATTTTGGCTTGTCAATGGATGCTCCAGGTTTTAATGTTTACGCTATGGGCGAGCATGGAACTGGCCGACAAACGCTGATCAAGCAAATGTTAGCTGCAACGGCTAGCCAAGAACCAACACCGCAAGAGTGGTGCTATATTAATAATTTTGACGACCCTAATACTCCTCATAAATTATACGTTAGCCCGGGTGATGGTAAGCAATTACTTACTCGCATGAACACTTTTATTGACGAGTTAATGGACTTATTTCCTGAAATATTTGATAACCCAGGTTATCAGCGACAAAAAGCCGCAATTGATCGAGAGTTTAACCAAACTTATGACGAAGCAATTGCTGATGTTGAGGAAACGGCATTAAAAAATGATGTTGTCTTATATGAAGATAATGGTGAAATTGGCTTTTCACCATTAGTTGATGGTAAGCCACTTAATGACAAAGAATTTGCTAATTTAAATGAACCTAAACGGGCTGAATTTTATGTTTTATTAGCAAAATTAGAAGACGTATTGTCAGAGAAGTTAATTGAGTTGCCACAGTGGAAGCGAAAATCATCAGATAAATTGCGTAAGCTTAAGCACGAAACCGCTGAAAATAGTATTCGTCCGTTTTTAAAGGAACTTGAACATGAGTTTGCCAGTAATATTGGTGTCTTAAAGTACCTTTCAAAAGTTAAATCGCATGTGGTTGATGCGGTATTAGAAGTGTTAGTTGATGAAAGCAATGACGCTAATAATGATAAAGATAAGCGAAAGCTAATGGTTGAGCGTTTCTTACCTAACTTATTAGTACCACGTAAGGCGGATGAAGGTGCACCAGTTATTTATGAGCAAAATCCAACTTTTCAAAACTTATTTGGCCATGTTGATTTTGCCAGTTTTCAAGGCAGTAGTTATACCAGTTATCGTTTGATTCAAGCAGGTGCGTTACACAAAGCTAACGGTGGTTATTTATTACTAGAAGCCGATAAATTACTAACCCAACCTTTAGTGTGGGCACGCTTAAAGTTAGCGTTAAAATCTCAGAAAATTACTATTGAAAACCCGTATTCAGAATATAGCCAACCAGGTGCGTTTAGCTTGCAGCCAGAAAAAATACCACTAAAAGTAAAAGTGATTTTATTGGGCGATCCTGAAATTTATTATACTTTACAAGATTATGATCAGGAATTTACCGAGCTTTTTCGGGTGCTTGCTGACTTTGACCGTCATTTAGATAAAAGCCAAACCAACCTTAACGATTATGCCAACTTAATTCGTCAACGTGCCTACCGCAATGATTATCCAGAAGTAACCGATGAAGCTGTGTTAGAGCTGGTTAAATACGCGTTAAGACGTGCGGAACATCAACATAAAATTTCCGCTAATATAGTGCAAGTAAATGACTTACTAGATGAAGCGTATTACCTTTGGAAATTATCCGATAGCAGTAATGGTTTATGTGGTAAACATGTTGCCATGGCGTTAGCGGCTAAGCAGCGACGCACCGGGCGCATGAGTGAGGCTTGGTTAGAAGAAATTAAAGAGCGACAACTGCTTATTGATACTGAAGGTGAAAAGGTCGGCAATATTAATGGCCTAACCGTGCTTGAAATAGGCGACAGTGTTTTTGGTACGCCAGCGAGAATAACGGCAACAGTCTATGCTGGTAGCCAAGGGGTTACCGATATTGAACGTGAGGTCGACTTAGGGAAATCTATCCATTCAAAAGGGGTTTTGATTTTAACAGGGTATTTAGGCCACAAATACGGGCAAAACTTTCCTGTAACTATTTCTGCCAATATTGCTATCGAGCAGTCGTATGGTCATATTGATGGGGATAGTGCATCAATGGCTGAGCTTTGTGCTTTAATATCTGCCATTGCTAATTTACCTATTAATCAAGGCATTGCGATTACAGGTTCAATGAACCAACACGGTGAGGTGCAATCTATTGGCGGCGTTAACGAAAAAATAGAAGGCTTTTATCGTTTATGTAAAGACAAAGGCTTAACAGGCATGCAAGGGGTGATCATCCCTAAAACGAATATGATTAACTTGATGTTAGCGCCTGATGTGATTGAGGCGGTAGAAAATAACATGTTCGCTATTTATGCCGTTGAAAATATTGACCAAGCAATTGAAGTATTAATGGCGCAGCCTGCAGGAGAAATAAGCCGAACAGGCCGTTACCCTCGAAAGTCTATTCATGGCTTAGTGTTAGATAAACTTTCTGCTTTTTCTGATTTGCTTAATGGCGCTGAAGAGTAGGGGCTAAATTACCTTTGTTTAAAATATTTAATCATTAAAAAATAAACACGGCAAACGCCGTGTTTATTGCTTTCTTGTCCAGTAAAACTTAATTATTGTTAATAATTGCTTAAAAAATAAGCATTATTTAAATTCTTTTCTATACTCAAAATATCAGCAATATTTATCATCAAAACATTTTTGCAATACATATTCGCAAAGGTTGTTGACAGCAGTATTGCTTTTATATCAGGTAAATTCATTTTTATGTGAGATATGAAAATAAAAATGAATACCTAATTATAGGTGCTATCTCAGTAAGGTTAATGAAGAGAGAAAGTTGGCGAAAGCGACATAACAATAATAAGTAAATGCAGTGAGCTGATATTACGCTAAGTAATGGTTGGCTCCCTATAAGGTAAGGAATTTAGCCTACCTAACAGATATTTTACACTGTACTTCCCATGTACTTTTATTGCTATGTAGTGAGTAACTTCAGTAAACCTACACATTTAGTACGCCATTAAATAACCCTCTTGCTAGTGGCTATGCCTGAGTTGGATGGTTTTAATATTCGATAAGTTCGCGGTCTGTCGGTTTGTAGTTATTTAACTATAAGTGGGGGCGTTGTGGAAACATCAGATCAAATAGCGCAAGTTTGGCCAATAGCGGCATACTTTCTTATTTTGGCAGGTATGCTTATTGTAATGATGCTGTTGTCGTACTTTCTTGGTCCAAGAAGTAAACAACGCGCAAAAAATACGCCGTACGAGTCGGGTATTATTTCTGTTTCTAATAACAAAACTCGCTTTACCAATCACTTCTTTTTATACGCTATTTTCTTTGTCATTTTCGATTTAGAGACCATTTACCTGTTCGCTTGGGTTATTGCTTTTGATGACGTTGGTTGGGCAGGGTTTATCGAGGCAAGTATATTTATTGTCATCTTATTGGCGGCGCTAATTTATTTAATACGTATTGGCGCCTTGGAGTTAAAAAAGCATCACCAACCATTTCGCCATCGACAACTACAAAGACAACAATCAGAACACCTATCTGATCAGCAAGCACTTGGTGCTGATTTACTCGAACAAGATAAAGGACGTGTGTAATGGAGTGGTCACTTACTAAAGCCAAGCTTGATGATGCAATGAGCCAAGTAAAAGGTGTTTCTGAAGAAGAACTCAAACGCAATATCTTTATGGCTAAGCTTGATGACATGGTGAATTGGGGCCGTAAAAATTCAATTTGGCCGTTTAACTTTGGCTTAAGTTGCTGCTATGTCGAAATGGCGACCAGTTTTACTTCACGACATGATATTGCGCGTTTTGGTGCCGAAGTTATTCGTGCTACGCCAAGACAAGCAGACCTTATGGTGATTTCTGGTACATGCTTTCGAAAAATGGCACCGGTGATCCAGCACTTATATGAGCAGTTACTTGAACCACGTTGGATTATTTCTATGGGATCTTGTGCTAACTCCGGCGGTATGTACGACATTTACAGTGTAGTACAAGGGGTTGATAAATTCATTCCTGTTGATGTTTATGTGCCCGGTTGCCCACCTCGTCCTGAGGCTTTGTTGGAAGCTCTTTTATTATTACAAACTAATATTGAACATCAACCTAGACCGTTAAGTTGGGTTGTTGGCGAACAAAATACTAGCCAAATAGCTAAGCCGTCATTGCGAGATATAAAGCATGAAGAGCGTATTCAAGTACAAAATTTAGATTCCCCTGATCAGGTTTAAAGCATGTGTTTGTTAAACCGCTAAGTGGAAAAAAAACTAAGCCAAATTTGTTGTGATTAAGGATGTGGAAGTGACAAAAGTCGATATTAAAGCGAGTAGAAGTTGGCAAATGATTCAAGCAGTACCTTTGCATGATGAAATAATTGCTATCGCCCCTGAACTTGACTTACAAGCTGTTACTGCTGCTGAAAATATTGTTGATGACATCCCATCATTTTGGCTCGAAAAAAAACAACTACTTAAACTAATGCAGCTATTAAGACATCAATTAGATAAGCCATTTGATATGTGTTTTGATATTACGGCAATTGATGAAACTGAAAAGCAACATAAAGCCAAACTCGCCCGTGCGATAACGATTAGTTATCACTTAAGATCATATCAGCGTAACCAAGATATACGTATTAAAGTTGCACTGAATGTAGGTGATACGGCAATAGATAGTGTTTGTCACCTCTGGCCAAATGCCAATTGGTATGAGCGCGAAGTATGGGATATGTTTGGCGTTATTTTTGATAGCCATCCGTATTTAACCCGTATTTTAATGCCTCACACTTGGCAGGGGCATCCGTTACTGAAAACACATCCTGCCCGTGCCACAGAAATGGATCCCTTCACCTTACCGCCTTACCAGCAAGATATTGAACAAGCTGCACTGCAATTTGATCCTGAAGCTTGGGGCATGAAACGTCAAAGTAAGAATAGCGACTTCATGTTCTTAAATTTAGGACCTAACCATCCTAGTGTGCATGGGGCATTTCGAATTGTTTTGCAAATGGAAGGCGAGGAAATAGTTGATTGTGTCCCGGATATTGGTTACCACCATCGGGGTGCTGAGAAAATGGGGGAGCGACAGTCTTGGCATAGTTATATTCCATATACTGACCGTATTGACTATCTCGGTGGCGTAATGAATAACTTTCCTTACGTGATGGCAGTTGAAAAGCTTGCTGGCATTAACGTGCCAGATCGCGCAAAAGTAATTCGCATTATGACTGCTGAAATGTTTCGAATTCTCAGTCATTTATTATTTTATGGCACGTTTGCTCAAGACATAGGTGCTCTGTCGCCAATATTTTATATGTTTATAGACCGGGAAAAACTATTTGGCATTATTGAAGCATTCACTGGCGCTCGTATGCATCCAAGCTGGTTTCGCATTGGCGGGGTTGCTCAAGACTTGCCCAAAGGCTGGGATACCCTAGTACGAGACTATGTTAACTACCTTCCTAAGCGTCTAGACGAATACGAAAAAATGGTAATGCAAAACGCTATTTTAAAACAACGTACTGTTGGTATTGGCGCATATTCTAGTCAAGAAGCAATTGATTGGGGCATTACGGGCCCAGGCTTACGGGCTACTGGTTATGCTTGGGACCTGCGTAAACAAAGGCCCTATAGCGGTTATGACCAGTTTGATTTTGAAGTACCACTAGGTCACAACGGTGACTGCTATGACCGATGTCGTGTCCGGGTAGAGGAAATGCGACAAAGTATTCGTATTATCGAGCAATGTTTAAACAACATGCCAGAAGGGCCTTATAAAGCTGAACATCCTCAAACAACACCGCCAGTGAAAGATCGCACTATGCGTGACATAGATACCTTAATACCACATTTTCTGAATGTTTCTTGGGGTCCTGTTATCCCTGCTGGCGAAGTATCAATGAGTGTTGAAGCCACGAAGGGCATTATGGCATATCACTTGATCAGTGACGGTAGCACGATGAGTTATCGCACCCGAATTAGAACCCCAAGTTTCGCTCATTTACAAATGTTGCCTTTGATCAGCAAAGGGCAAATGGTGGCGGATCTAATCGCGACCTTAGGTAGCGTTGACTATGTCATGGCAGATGTTGACCGATAAATGTTGTTGGCGCTAATACGAAATAGGGTAAGAGTTTTAAATATGATGATTTTTATAAGTTATTAAAGAGAAAGTTATGGAAACAATCGACACCATCACAATTGATTATCAACACTATTTAACTGCCAGTGAAATTGCAGCGATTGAGCATGAAGCAAGCATTATGGAAACACGCGAAGCGGCAGGGATTGAAGCGTTGAAGGTTGTGCAAAATCATCGCGGCTGGGTAAGTGACGACAGTTTGTACGCTATTAGTGATTTATTGGCGATGCCTGTTGCACAACTAGAAGGTGTCGCCACGTTTTATAACTTAATTTATCGACAGGCTGTTGGCGAGCATGTCATTCACCTTTGTGACAGTATTGCCTGCCACCTTACGGATATGAATGGTGTATTAGAGGCAATTAAGCAGCATTTACAAATTGATTATGGCCAAACCACCCAAGATGGCAAATTCACTTTACTTTCAAATGCCTGTTTAGGTGGCTGTGATAAAGCCCCGGTAATGATGATAGGGAGTATGCATTACGAACAATTGACCCCAGATCGAGCTGTTGAAATATTACAGCAACTTGCTAATCAGGAGCTACCATCATGAATGATGCTTTTGTCTCAAGTAGTATCTGCCCGTTAACTCAATGGGCAGACGTTCGTCAACCCCTAGATTTTGACGGTTACTGCCAACATGGCGGTTATCAAGGTGCCAAAAGTGCTTTGTTAGAACATAGCCCTAACGAAGTTTTAGAGTTAGTGAAAAATTCAGGCTTAAAAGGGCGGGGTGGCGCTGGTTTTCCTACTGGTATGAAATGGAGTTTTGTACCTATGTTTGACGCCAATGATGGCAATGCACCTGAAAACAAATATTTGGTTGCTAATGCCGATGAAATGGAACCAGGTACTTTCAAAGACCGACTATTGCTTGAAGGTATTCCACATCAGTTGGTTGAAGCTATGATTATTGCCGCGTTTACCATTGGAGCGAATAAAGCATATATATTTCTTCGTGGCGAATACCATTTAGCGGCAAAGCGACTGCAACAAGCAATTAACGAAGCTTACCAGCACAATTGGTTAGGAGATAAAATTCAGGGCAGTACATTTTCATTAGAATTATATGTCCATTCTAGTGCTGGCCGTTATATTTGCGGGGAAGAAACAGCGTTAATTAACGCGCTTGAAGGTAAGCGCGCCAACCCTAGAGCTAAGCCACCATTTCCGCAAGTTGCAGGCCTTTTTGGCAAACCGACCATAGTCAACAATGTCGAAACACTAAGTAATTTGCCTCATATTTTAAAAAATGGTGTTGATTGGTTTCAGGCCATTGCGCCAGAAAGTGATGCTGGTAGCAAAATTTATGGCGCTTGTGGGCGAGTAAAAATTCCGGGTTTGTGGGAACTGCCAATGGGGGCGACATTACGTGAGGTTTTGTTCGATCACGCAGGTGGTATGCAAGATGGATTAACATTTCGTGGTTTATTGCCCGGCGGTGCCTCAACAGATTTTCTAGTGGCAGAGCACTTAGATACACCTATGGATTATGACTCAATAGCGAAAGTCGGTAGTCGATTAGGTACCGGGGGGTTAATTGTACTTGATAATAAAAACTGTCCAGTTGCTATGGTGCTTAATTTAATGCGTTTCTTTGCACAAGAGTCGTGTGGTTGGTGTACCCCTTGTCGAGATGGTACGCCGTGGGCTGTTGAAATACTAACTCGAATAGAAAATGGTCATGGAAAAGTTGAAGATTTAGATTCACTTAACAAACTGTGTGACTTTATGTGGATAGGAAAAACTCACTGTGCTTTGGCGCCAGGTGCCGTAGAGCCATTGCGCAGCGCGCTGAAATATTTTCATGATGATTTTCTAGAGCATATTGAACATGGTTGTTGCCATTATAATCCTACATCGGTGGCCAAGCGTACTCATGTCGCTACTGCGGCTTTAAAGAGCCAAAGCCGAGCAATGCAAGGAGGGCAATAATATGACTGAAAATACTGTCACTATTTTTATTGATGATGAGCCCTATCAGGTCAGTAATACCGATAATTTGTTAGCGGGTGTATTATCACAAAAATTGAACCTACCTTACTTTTGTTGGCATCCATCCATGGGCTCTGTAGGCGCTTGCCGTCAATGTGCCGTTACTCAATTTCAGGATGAAAATGATCAACATGGGCGATTGGTGATGGCGTGTACTACACCCGTGACTGACGGGATGCGGATCAGTATTAAAAATGAATCTGCCAGTGAGTTTCGTGAACAAATTATTTCGGCAATGATGACAAATCACCCTCATGATTGTCCTGTTTGTGCCGAAGGTGGTGAATGTCACTTACAAGATATGACCGTAATGACGGGCCATAGCGCTAGAGAATATCAAGGGACAAAACGCACTTTCAGTAATCAATATTTAGGTGAACTGGTTGGTCACGAAATGAATCGATGTATAACCTGCTACCGTTGTACACGTTTCTATAATGATTACGCAGGCGGTAAAGATTTCGGTGTTTATGGCTCCAAAAATCAAGTGTATTTTGGTCGGCAAACTGACGGAGCCCTAGAAAGTGAATTCAGTGGTAATTTAGTAGAAGTTTGTCCTACTGGGGTTTTTACCAACAAAGTTTTTTCTGCACACTATACCCGTAAATGGGACTTACAATCCGCACCGTCGATATGTAGCCACTGTTCGGTGGGGTGTAATTTGAGCATTGGTGAACGTTACGGCTCAGTGCGACGGGTGATGAACCGATACAACAGTGAAATTAACGGTTATTTCCTTTGTGATCGTGGTCGTTTTGGCATTGGCTATGTGAATAGCGAACAACGTATAAAGCAGGTGAAGGGGATCGAGCAGCAATCGCCACTACAGCTTTCAGCGCTTGATGTTAGTAAAGCTTTTTCGCATTTCCGTAAGAAAAATTTTCTCGGTATAGGCTCTGCAAGAGCGTCATTGGAAAGTAATTTTTATTTAAAAAATATTGTTGGCAAAGATAATTTTTCAGCGGGCTATCATAATGATGAAATGCAAGTTGCTGTGCAACATTCCAAGATTCTAAAGCAATGTAAGCCAGAAAGTTTAACTGATATTGAAACCAGTGACTTAGTTTTTATTGTTGGTGAAGATATTACACAAACCGCTCCACGCATGGCGTTATCGGTAAGGCAAGCTTTACGTAATGCGGCAATTGATAAAGCATCTACAATGGGGATTCCATCTTGGCAAGATAGTGCAGTACGAACCATTGGCGGTACGAAACTTTCGCCGCTGTTTTCGCTACATAGCACCAGCACGAAATTAGATGACGTTGCTGAACAAGCATTACTTTCACCGGTAGCGCGTATTTCATTATGTGTTCAATCTTTAACGAATCTTTTAACATCACTAAAAAATAGCCAGCTAAGTCATATCGAGGTAGAGCAAAAGCTTGCTGAGTATTACCAACACCAAAACCACCAACGGCAGTTAAATACTGCAGAGCAAAATTTTGTAGCTTCTCTTTATCAAGGGATATGCAGAGCAAAGAAAACTACAATTATTACCGGTACTAGTTTAGTTAATGCTGAACTTCTGGCTGACTTAGCAGAGCTCGTACAATGCTTTCAAGAGCGCGATGATATTAATACACCTAACTTAATTGTTGTGCCAGCTAATTGTAATAGTGTTGGCGTTTTGTCTTTGCTGGATAAGCATTCGTTATCTGTTGAGCAAATGCTGGATAAACTGCCAGAAAAAAACAATCAACAACAGGATGTTTATCAAGGTGTAATTATTTTAGAGCAAGAGCTTGCACGCTGTTCTCATAACCAAATACAGCAATTAAGAGCAAGTGCAAAAACACTTATTGTGCTTGACCATACTAAGCAGCGGTTATCCGAAATTGCCGATATTGTATTACCAAGCACGCCGGTAAGTGAAGGTGATGGTCATTACATAAATTACCAAGGCCGTGTCCAAAAATTTCATCAAGTTCATCCGCCCGTTCTACCTGTACAAGAAAGTTGGCGTTGGCTTGATATGGTCGCTGATACATTAGGTATAAAGGTAGATAGTGAAGTTGCTGATAACGTTGATTTATCAACACCTAGAAACCTAAACAAGCAAATAAAACATGTTAATAAGCAAGAGACTTGTCAGTCTTTAACGCAATTACATCATTTCTTTGCTGATAACTATGCGCTTTGGCCTCAGTTGATTGCAGCTAAAGCACAGCAAGAGTCTAAGCCTGTTGCAAGAATGAGCCATAGAGCAAGTGGCAGAACCTCACAAATGGCGAACATTATGGTTCACGAAGCTAAAACCACGCAAAAATTTGATGATAGTTTTAGTTTTTCTATGGAAGGTGCCTCTATTAAGCAAACTTCAGACATGCCATTTACATGGGCGCCTGGTTGGAATTCAAATCAGTCAATAGGGCGGTATCAGGAGCATATTAATGGCCCGTTGCAGCAACAACAAAAAGCGAGTTTTATAACATTTTCAACAAGCTTAGCAGAAAACGAAAACTGGCAAGAATCAAAAGATATCGCAGTTAACTCCAGTGCAAAACAAAATGAAAATTGTTTGAATTATGTGCAGCAAAAAAATATTTACTTAAGTGAGCAACAAGCGGCAATGACTCCTGAATTTCAGTTATTGAAACAAAGCAATTGTATTTTTATCAATGCCAATACCGCATTAAAAGCCGGAGTAAAGAATCAGCAGTGGTGCAAGTTAGTATTTTCAGCAACAGGTGAAAATATGCAGTTGGTGAGCCAAAGTGTTATTAGCCAAATATCGATATTACCAAATTTGCCTGAAACTCTTGCCTTTGGAAATTTTAGTTTGTGTCAGTCGTTGAGCCAAGAAATTGAAATGAAAATTACTTTAGCGAATGATCAGGAAGTTACAGATTATTTAAGCTCATATAATGATGACATTTTAACCGCAAAAGCTAGCAAAGAGTCACTGCTAACAAGGCTAAAAGAAAACGATCAAACAATCCCGATTCGTTTAGTTTCAGGAGGGTTAACTGATGCCTGAAATGCTATGGAAGTTGCTTGAAATTACCATCATTATCGCATTGTTAATTCCTATGGCAGCTATGCTGGTTTGGGTTGAGAGACGTTTGATTGGTATCTGGCAAGACCGTCATGGCCCGAATCGAGTTGGCCCTTTTGGTGTTTTGCAATCATTTGCTGATCTACTGAAAATTCTCGGCAAAGAAGACTGGGTACCGCCTTTTAGTGACCGGCTTGTTTTTACTTTAGCTCCAATAATTGGCGCAATTTGCGTCTTAATGAGTTTTGCTGTCGTACCATTTTCTCCTGATATTGGTGTTTCAAATTTAAATATTGGTTTGTTATTTTTCCTAGCTATGGCATCGCTAGCGGTTTATAGCGTGGTACTGGCTGGCTGGGCATCAAATTCAAAATATGCATTGTTAGGTGGCATGCGAGCAGCAGCGCAAACAGTAAGTTATGAAGTTTTTATGGGTTTGTCGGTAATGGGGGTGGTATTACTTACCGGTACCTTTAATTTACGTGAAATCGTTTTAGCTCAAACAGATGGTTGGTTAATTCAATCCCAATTTGTTGGTTTTTTTATTTTTCTTATTGCCGGTATTGCCGAAAGTCATCGCTTACCATTTGACTTACCTGAGGCTGAAACTGAACTTACTGCTGGCTTTCATACCGAATACTCCGGTTTAAAGTTTGCGTTATTTTTTCTCGGTGAATACTTAGGCGTAACGTTAATTTCAGCTATGTCAGTAGTGCTATTTTTTGGTGGTTGGTTAATGCCTGAGCCACTGGCGTCGTGGTTACCGCCGCTCCTTTGGTTTGTTATTAAAATAATGTGCTTTGTAATGTTTTTTATTTTGTTAAGAACATCATTACCAAGACCGAGATTTGACCAATTATTGAAGTTTGGCTGGATGGTTATGTTACCGCTTGCCTTATTAAATTTATTAGTAACTGCCTTACTAAGATTAACGGGAGTACTGTAATGAACAAAAATAGTTTTAAGAACTCGTTACTCATTAGTCAATTAAGAACCATGTGGTTAGTGATAAAGCATACCTTCACAAAAGCAGATACAGTGCAATACCCTGAACAAAAGCCGTATTTAGCTCCTCGTTATCGTGGCCGAATAGTGCTAACCCGAGATCATGGTGGTGAAGAGCGTTGTGTTGCTTGTAATTTGTGTGCGGTTGCTTGTCCTGTTGATTGTATTGCTCTCCAGCAAGTGGTTGATGATGATGGCAGAAAACGCGCAGACTTTTTCCGCATTAACTTTTCTCGCTGTATTTTATGTGGCTTTTGTGAAGAAGCTTGCCCTACATATGCTATTCAACTGACTCCTGATGTAGAGCTCGCTGAGTATGATCGGCAAAACCTTGTTTATGAGAAAGAGCATCTGCTGATTAATGGTCCAGGAAAATATCCCGATTATAGTTTTTATCAGCAATCAGGTATTGCCATTGCAGGTAAAGGTAAAGGTGAGGCTGAGCAAGAAAGGCCACCAATAGATGTGAAGGGGTTAATGCCATGAGTTATTTTGCATCCATTGAAAGCTTGTTTTACTTGGCGGCTACTGTTGCCGTTGTTGCAAGCTTAAAAGTGGTGACAGGTAATAATACAGTTCATGCCTTGTTATATTTAGTCGTTTCTTTATTAGCAGTGGCCGTGTGTTTTTACTTAATGGGGGCGCCATTTGCCGCTGGTTTAGAAGTCATTGTTTATGCTGGTGCGATATTGGTGTTGTTTGTTTTTGCGGTATTAATGTTTGGTTTAGGGAAAGATGAAACGCAACATGCCCCGCAAAATAGTGGCATTTCGAACATGTTTGGTGCCATGTTTCTCGCCTTTGCATTATTGATTGAGTTGGTAGTAATTATCAATAACGCCCAAATACAGCAATCTCTACAAGTTAAAGTTATTAGCTCTAAATCTGTCGGTATTATGCTATATGGCCCTTACTTGTTAGCCGTAGAAATTGCTTCATTTCTGCTCTTAGCGGGGTTGTTGGCGGGCTATCATTATGCGAAACCAGAAAGCCAAGGGAGCCAAAGATGACAGCTATCCCTTTGTTTCATGTACTAGTGCTATCGAGTTTATTATTTACTATTGGCTTTACCGGTGTTGTGGCTAGAAAGAACACTTTATTTATATTGATGAGCTTAGAAGTGATGTTGAATGCTGTTGGTGTCGCTTTCATTGGTGCCGGTAGTGCTTGGCAACAGGCTGATGGACAAGTGATGTTTATTCTTATTTTAACGCTTGCCGCTGCAGAGGTTGCGGTAGGTCTGGCATTATTAATTCGTATGCAAAAGAAATATCGTTCGTTAGATATTGATTTGCTCAATAAGATGAAGGGGTGAGCACTATGCTGTTGGCCAGTTTACCTTTTTACCCTTTAATCAGTTTTATATTACTTATTGTTTTTGCCAAACGATTGTCGTGGCACGTGGCAAGTTTTATTAGTGTTGGTGCTATGGCTATTGCCGCATTAGTGAGTATGCGGCTGGTACTTGAGTTATCGGCAATGCCTGATTCTGTCATGACAGCAAATTTATGGCATTGGTTTAATTTAGTCACTAAACAGGGTAGTAGTGACGTTAATATGAGTTTCTACCTTGATGGTCTATCTGCCGTGATGATCTGTGTCGTAACAGGTATTGGTTTTCTTATTCATTTATTTGCTGCTGCCTATATGAAAGACGATGCTAACTTTACTCGTTTTATGGCTTATATGAATTTGTTTATTGTGGCCATGTTAGTTTTAGTACTAGCCGATAACTTAGTATTGCTTTATTTAGGTTGGGAAGGGGTTGGGTTATGTAGCTTCTTACTGATTGGTTTTTGGTATCACGAAAAAGCAAATGTATTGGCAGCACGAAAAGCTTTTATTGTTACTCGTATTGGTGATACTTCCATGGCTATAGGTCTACTGTTGTTATTTAATAGTTTTGGACAACTTAATATTGAAGCACTTAGTTCTTTATTACAGCAAATTGGCTCTTCTGGTACAGGCTTTAGCACTGAGCAACTTAATGATATTTATTGGATAGCGTTATTGCTACTAGGTGGTGCGGTTGGTAAATCTGCGCAGTTACCTCTGCAAACTTGGTTGCCTGATGCTATGGCTGGACCAACCCCTGTAAGTGCCTTAATTCACGCTGCAACTATGGTAACCGCTGGAGTATATTTAATTGCCCGCATGCATCATTTATTCATGTTTTCACCGGAAGTCATGACTTATGTCGCTTGGTTAGGAGCTATTACGTTATTGTTAGCGGGTTTTGCTGCTCTTGCACAAACCGACATTAAGCGAGTATTGGCATATTCAACCATGAGTCAAATTGGCTATATGATGCTAGCCTTAGGCGCTGGCGCATGGTCGGCGGGCGTTTTTCATTTAATGACGCACGCATTTTTTAAAGCATTGCTTTTCTTAACTGCAGGCGCGGTGATTTTAGCATTACACCACCAGCAAGATCTTTTCAAAATGGGCGGCTTATTGAAGAAGTTGCCAGTTGAAAGCGCATTATTTGTTGTTGGTCTCGTTTGTTTAATGGCTTTGCCGGGTACATCAGGCTTCTTTTCAAAAGAAGCAATAATTGCTCAATTATGGTCATCAAATACAGCTGGTCCAGCGTTATGGTGGTGCGCAATCATTGGTGCCTTCATAACTAGTATTTATAGTTGTCGTTTGTTCTTTTTAGCTTTCTTAGGTAACAAGCGTTATCGCACAGGTTTAGTGGTTGAAAAAGCAAACTTGATGCGTTCAGCGCTTGTAGTATTGGCAATGTTGTCGTTATTTGGAGGGCTAATTTCACTCGATTTGAGTCAGGTATTCCAGAGTGCTAGGGCGAGCATTTCATTCGAAAATGAACCTAGTTGGTTGCACTCTGTTGCTATTGCTACGCCGTTTTTTGGTATTTTATTCGCTTGGTATTACTTTAAAAATTACCGACTGACAAAAGGTCAAGATGATTATGTGCTATCGGCAAGTACACATAGTTTTGCGGTTTTTTGCCGCAATGGATTGGGGTTTGATAGTTTATACAAACGGTTATTCATTTTACCTTATACGTGGTTAGCAAAATTAAATCGGAATGATATTGTTGATAAGACCTTAATGTCGAGTGCTTGGTATATAGGTCTATGGCATGACGTTATGACAATGATACAAAACGGTAGCTTGCGTTGGTATTTAGCGGCGTTCGGGTTGTCGATTTTGGTACTGGTAGGAGTGACTATTCTATGACGTTAACTTTTATCATGGTCACTTTATTTATTGCTGGCATATTGTCATGGGTTTGTGAAAACCGATGGCGTGGTAGTGCTAAATGGTGTGCCTTGCTGGTACTTACTTTACTAGCAACAGTATTTTGTATTTTTGTTGTAACAGCAAATCATAACTTTGAAAGCTTAACCGTATTAAGCCGAGTAAGTTGGATTGACACCTTTAATATCGAGTACAGCATTGGGCTTGACCAACTCAGTATTGTATTAATCGCCCTTACTTGGTTGCTGGCGATTATCTGTGTACTAGTTTCTTGGCAGGAAATTAAGCACAAGGCCGGTTTCTATTATTTTAATTTATTGGCAACAATTGCAGGCATTATTGGTGTTTTTGTTGCCGTTGATATGTTTTTATTCTTCTTCTTTTGGGAAGTTATGCTGTTGCCAATGACTGCTATTATCGCTATCTGGGGTCATGAAAATCGACACTTTGCTGCTTTAAAGTTTTTTATCTTCACTCAGGTTAGTAGTTTATTAATGTTAGTGGCAATTATCGCCACCGGATATTTTCATTTACTACAAACTGGCGAGTTGAGTTTTTACTACCTCGATTGGTTAAGTTTAAATCTGCCGTTGTCATTAAGTCAGTATTTAATGATCGGTTTTTTTATTGCCTTTGCCGTTAAGTTACCCTCAGTGCCGGTACACAGTTGGTTACCTGATGCTCATACGCAAGCACCAACAGCGGGCAGCGTATTATTAGCAGGTGTGTTATTGAAAACGGGTGCATATGGTCTCATTCGTTTTGTTATTTTCTTATTTCCTGAAGCAAGTGCTCAGTTTGCACCTATTGCCGCAACACTCGCAGTAGTAAGTATTGTTTATGGCGCAAAAATGGCTTTTGCTCAGCATGACTTTAAACGTTTAGTGGCTTATAGCAGTATTAGCCATATGGGTTTTGTGATGTTAGCGTTATTTGCTTTTAATGATATTGCATTTCAAGGCGCTATTGTCACTATGATCGCTCATGGTTTAAGTAGTGCAGCGTTATTCTCATTAGCAGGCATGATTTATCAGCGCATACACAGTCGCAGCTTAGCCGATATGGGCGGGTTTTGGCAAAGTGCACCACGTATGGGGGGCTTTGCTTTGGTATTTGCCGGAGCAGCATTTGGCTTGCCCGGCTTGGCAAACTTTATTGGCGAGTTTTTTAGTTTAATTGGCGCATTTCAAACATTGCCAATATTTGCTGTTATTGCCGCCTTTGGTCTAATTGGCTCGGCTATTTATGGCATGGTGCTATTTCAAACAAGCTTTCAAGGGCTGGCGAAGCAAGAAATTATTGATCTCGCTCCACGCGAGTTGATGATTTGTAGCACGCTATTTTTAATGTTGTTAGTAATAGGGTTATATCCAAGCTTATTACTTAAATTTTCATTTGGAGCTTAAATGATGATGGTAACAGCGGCTAATACCCATGCTTCGTTAAGTTTAGATGTTATTCAAACTATTTTACCACAATTAATTGTCGCTTTTGGTATTGCTTTAGCATTGATACTTGTCGCTTGGCGTCGTTCTCAGCGCACGATAGTGCTGTTTACTGCTGGGGTATTAACAACAGCATTAATCGCCAGTGTAAATTTGCTTGCAATTCAACCAACTGTGGTAACCCAGTTATTAAAAGTCGATAGCAACAGCGCTTTTGCTTTTAGCCTAGTTCTGGTTGTGGCTTTAACTTCTTTGCATATGAGTTATCAGTTCTTAAAGAATCATATAGAAGTACATGATGAATATTATTTATTGTTAATGCTACTGGTGTTAGGTGCTGGTGTGCTGGTAACAAGTCATCACTTTGCTAGTTTGTTTTTAGGTTTTGAGTTGTTGAGCATAAGCTTAGTAGGACTAGTGGGGTATCATCGAGAGAGCAATTATAGCGTCGAAAGTGGCTTTAAATATTTAGTACTTAGCGCCAGTGCTTCAAGTTTTATGTTGCTTGGTATTGCCTTTATTTATAGTGTCACTGGCACTATGAGCTTTGATGCTAATCTACCAAATGATATATATCACCAGCAGAATTTACGATTGTTTTTTGAATTAGGTATTTTGCTGTTTATTTCGGGTATCGCATTCAAGCTTTCAATAGCACCGTTTCACTTTTGGACTCCCGACGTTTATCAAGGTGCGCCGACTCCAGTGACCTCATTGATGGCAACTGTCTCAAAAATTGCTATGTTTGTGGTGCTTGTGAAATGTGTGATTGCGCAACGATATATGTTGCATGGTAATTTGCAATTGCTGTTAATTGTTTTGGCTATCGCATCTATGTTGATAGGTAATGTATTGGCTTTAAAACAAAGTAACTTAAAGCGGCTCATCGCATATTCTTCTATTGCTCATATGGGGTATTTATTAATTGTTGTCATTGTTATTTCGGGAGAAAGTTTAGCCTTTACTTGGCAAAGCGTTTTATTTTATTTAAGTGCCTATGTTGTTGCCAATATATCATTGTTTTTGGTTGTTGCCTCACTGCAAACACAATGTTTAACAGGAGATAGGGTCGTTAAACATTATCAAGAAGAACCGGTATTAAATGATTTACAAGGCTTGTTTTGGCGCACACCAAGTTACGGTTTATTGGTTATCCTTGCGATATTAAGTTTAGCAGGCATTCCTTTAACTATGGGCTTTATTGGTAAGTTTTATATTTTAAGTCAGGCGACAATAGCCCATGCTTGGTGGTTAATTATTACCTTAATTGTTGGCAGTGGTATTAGTTTAGCGTATTACTTACCCATTATTTTTAAGTTATTTGAAGTAGAGCCAGAGGGTGGCAATGAGGTTAAAAAACTTGAGCGAGCAGTGATTGAAAAAGTGCTGGTATATAGTTTTATTATTATCGGTTTAGTTTTTGGAGTTTTCCCTGATGTTGTTAGCCAATTTATTGTTTCTTAAAAGTAATTATGAACTTGGTTAAAATACCAATTAATTGTGATTTTAACCAAAACTTGTATTTTTTATCTTGTTTTATAATTCACAATTTACATCAACTTATTGATTTTAATTGAGTTAACTAATTGGCGTGATTATTGATTATCTATTGAAAGATAATTAAAAAATATGTTTTAACAAGGGAATATACCAATGAAATTACTTTCATCATTACTATGTGTTACAAGTGCAACATTGCTAAGTGGCTGTATTGTCGTCGCCAATCCTTCTCATGCAAATCATCATGATCAAAAAGAATTAATTATAGATGCAGCAACGTTAACTGCTTTTGATGTTGAAGCTGGTGCGGGTTCATTGGTGATATCAGGCTCTGATAACGTTTCTGATATTACGGTTGTTGCTGATATTTACACCGATAAGCGTAATACGGATAACTACCAACTTGAATTAACTAATTCAGGGAAAAAAGCATTTTTGGTGGCAAAAATTAATAGTAGTAGTGGCTTTTGGCAAGGAGACTCTCCTCATATTAACCTAAAGGTAACTGTACCTAGCCACTTAATGCTAGCTGTTGAAGATGGCTCAGGTGCGGCAAGTATAAGTAATATTAATGGCGCAGTTGAGGTTAAAGATGGCTCGGGTGAGCTTACTATTACTAATATTAAAAATAACTTGAGTGTGGATGATGGTTCAGGAAGCTTATATGTCAATAATGTTATAGGTAATGTCACGATTGTTGACGGATCTGGCTCAATGGAATTAAGTGAAATTGACGGCAATGTTGATATTGATGATGGCTCAGGCAGTATTTATGCAAAAGAAATATCAGGTAGCGCGCTATTTGAGGATGGCTCAGGTGACTTAACTGTGAGAAAAGTTGATGGTGTAATCACCATTGATGACGGCTCGGGTGATATTGATGTTGAACAAGCGGGCGGTTTAAAAATTCTAGATAGCGGCTCGGGTGGTCTACGTGTAAAAGAAGTTAAAGGTGGTTTTGAAATTGACAGTTAATGTTAACTATTAGCAGTGGTTTAAAATTCTAGCGGCAGAAATGGTTGTCATTTATGCTGCTACCTTTTAGCAACAAAATAACCTTATTTGAAGAAAATGAGGCTGTTTTGTTGCTAAATCGTATGTAAATAGCATTATTCCTTGTATAAAGAACAGACATCTGTATAATGCGCGCCTCTGTGATTGAGATGGGAATTTATCTTGTTAAACGTAATTACAGAGTATTTAAATGAGTGGGGTATATCCGCCCAATAGACTTGCCCAGTTAACTATTCAAAGTTAACGTACCGAATGTGCCTTAAGTCTTCCTGGTGGTTTCCTCGTATATGTACGTAGGAATTTCGGCATTTTGCCAGTTTCTACCATGAGAAGACAAAATTTATATGACTGATCTTAACAATGCCTCTATAGGCTTTGACGCCCTTGGTTTGCCTGAAAACTTAGTTTCTGCTGTTAAAGCACTAGGTTTCGAATCTTCAACTGCAATTCAAGCGCAAACTATTCCACCTTTATTGCAAGGCCGTGATGTCTTAGGTGAAGCCCAGACGGGTACGGGTAAAACCGCAGCTTTTGGTTTACCTGCATTGGCGAAAATTGACGTTTCAATTCGTAAACCTCAATTGATGGTGTTAGCACCAACGCGTGAACTTGCTATTCAAGTAGCCGAGGCAATTGAAAGTTTTGCTAAAAACATGAAAGGTCTTCGTGTTGCTACTTTATATGGTGGTCAATCTTACCAACCACAATTTCAGCAGTTAGAACGTGGTGCTCAAGTGGTTGTTGGTACGCCGGGTCGTTTAATGGACCATTTGCGTCGCAAAAGTTTAAAACTAAATAACTTATCATTTTGTGTGCTTGATGAAGCAGATGAAATGTTGAACATGGGCTTCTTGGAAGATATCGAGTGGATTCTTGAGCATTTACCAAAAGAAACTCAAATGGCATTATTTTCAGCAACTATGCCACCACAAATACGTAAAGTTGCTAATCGCTTCTTGAAAGAGCCTGAGCACATTAAAATTGCTGCAGTAAAGAAAGCGAAAGCTAACATTGCGCAATTTGCTTGGAAAGTTAGTGGCATTAATAAAATGACTGCGCTAGAGCGTATTGCTGAAACGGTTGATTACGATGCGATGATTATTTTCGTTCGTACCCGTAATGATACTATTGAAGTTGCAGAAAAATTAGAGCGTGCAGGCTACCCAGCAGTTGCGCTTAATGGTGATATGAACCAATCGCAACGTGAGCGTACGGTTGATCAAATCAAATCAGGCCAGTCTTCTGTATTAGTTGCAACTGATGTTGTTGCACGTGGTCTTGATATTCCACGTATTTCGCACGTTATTAACTACGATTTACCAGGCGATAATGAAGCGTATGTTCACCGTATTGGCCGTACAGGTCGTGCGGGTCGTAGCGGAACGTCAATCTCTTTTGTTCGTCCACGTGAAATGTACTCATTACGTCATTATGAGCGTTTAACTTCGGGTAAGGTTGAAATGTATGACTTACCAAACATTCAAGAAATTGGTAAAGCACGTATTGAACGTACACGCAATGAACTAACTAACGTTGTTGCTGATAAAGAATTGACAGCTATGCGCGAAATTATTGAAGCAATGGCGAATGAGTCAGAGCTTTCAATGACAGATTTAGCTGCTGCTTTATTGTATCAAAAACAATTGAAGCAACCATTACAGCCAAAAGAAGATCCTAAACCTCGTCGTGAAGCACGTGACAGAAATGATCGCGATGGACGTGGCCGCAATGATAGCCGTGGTGGTCGTAATGATCGTGGTCGTAACGAGAACCGTGCTGAGCGTGCACCGCGTAAAGCAAAAGTAGCGCGTTCTGATGTTGATTGGCAAACTTACCGTCTTGAAGTTGGTAAAGAGCATGGTGCACGTCCTGGTGATATTGTTGGTGCAATTGCCAATGAGATCTCATTAGATAGCAGCTATATCGGTGCGATTAACTTGCATGATAAACACAGCTTTGTGCAGTTACCTAAAGGTATGCCAGACAAGTCATTTAAACAATTGAAGCGTGTACGTGTTCGTCGTCAAGTGTTAGATATTACAGTTTCTGATAGCCAAACGGCTCCAGCTGAACGTTCACCACGTCCACGTAGAGAACAACGCACAAACTAGTCAAATATTTATAATATTTTGAAAAGCGCTGCCCCTTCATGAGGCAGCGCTTTTTTTATATCTATTTTAACTTAACGCTTTGTGTTTAAGATCACATTGTCACGTAGAACGATTATGTAATGAAACTGTAAGCTACCTTTTTTCGGAGCTTATATGAACGATTATTCAGGCCAGAAAATTACTGTAAATTTATTGTTACATCTCTGGGCTAAGCGAGCTATAGGCTGGATCAGAGTCGCTTAAAATTCATCTGAATTATACGTAACAATAGTTTTACGCCTTAAAAATTATCCGTTTCTGTAATCTCTTCCTCTGTCATGCAATCACAGTAATAATCGCTTTATTGCAAGCGTGAGAGAGTTAATTATGACAGAAGCAACAAACCCACTTAATTTACGTGGTATTGAATTTATTGAGTATGCATCACCAGATTCTGACTTTATGGAGAATGCATTCTATGGTTTCGGCTTTTCTAAAACAAAAAAATTCAAAGGCCGTGATATCGATTATTTTAATCAAAATGATATTCATTTTTTCTTAAACAACGAGCAAGCGGGTTTTTCGCGTGAATTTGCGAAAAGTCACGGTCCGGCAATTTGTTCAATGGGCTGGCGTGTTGAAGATGCCGAATTTGCATTTGAACAAGCTGTTGCTCGTGGTGCTAAATCAGCACAAGACGCAGATAACAAATTACCTTACCCAGCGATTTTTGGTATTGGTGATAGCTTAATTTATTTCATCGATAAGTTCGGTACTAAAGGCTCTATCTATGAAGATGACTGTGAAGACCTTGCTGAGCCAGTAATTGTTAAAGACAAAGGCTTTTTAGCGGTTGACCATTTAACCAATAATGTTTACCAAGGCACAATGGAGCACTGGGCAGACTTTTATAAAGGCGTATTTGGTTTTACTGATGTTCGTTACTTTGACATTAAAGGCGAAAAATCTGCTTTAATTTCTTATGCACTACAGTCTCCTTGTGGCACATTCTGTATCCCAATCAATGAAGGTAAAGGTAAGAAGAATAATCAAATTGATGAATATTTAGATGAGTACAATGGCCCAGGTGTTCAGCATTTAGCATTTATCTCTGATGATTTACTTGGTTCGTTAGACCAACTAGATAAAAACATTATTGATACTTTAAATATTGTTCCTGAGTATTACGATGATGTTTTTGACCGTATTCCTTGGGTAAAAGAAGATCCACAACGCATTCGCGATCATCAAGTATTAGTTGATAGCCAAAAAGAAAATTCGTACTTACTGCAAATATTCACGAAAAATATCTTTGGTCCGATCTTTATTGAAATGATCCAGCGTGTTGACGATAAAGGCTTTGGTGAAGGTAACTTTACTGCGCTATTTAAATCAATAGAGTTGAACCAAATGGAACGTGGCGTTTTATAAACGTTATTGATTTGGGAATATACTTATAAAGCCAGCTTATGCTGGCTTTTTTATTTTCAAGTCGTTCCTAGCCATCCATGGCTTCACGACATTAGTGCATTCATGCCCGTCGATGAACGGTATATCGCGATCACATGGATGTGAAAGAGTGAATATGTTTAAGACGAACGGTTATTTTTCGGTTCCCGACATTACCTAAGTACCTGCATCCATGCAGGCACAGGTTATTAGTTCCAGACATTACCTAAGTCTGCATCCATGCAGGCAATATCGCAATTACATTGATGTGAAGGCGCTTATATGTTCGGGTGAAACTAGGACTTTGCAGACACAAAAAAAGCGCCAACTGGCGCTTTAAATTAATTGTGGCAAGAGTAATTACTTGCTTAAAGCATCGCCTAAATGTGGGCGAATATCTTTTAGAATTTCTTTTGCTAAACGTGGACTACTTGCAACAATGTTGCCTGAGTTGCTGTGATTATGACCACCAACAAAGTCAGTTACCAAGCCACCAGCTTCAATTACCATAAGCTCACCGGCAGCGGTATCCCATGGCTTTAAACCAATTTCAAAGTAACCATCAACGCGACCTGCTGCAACATAAGCTAAATCAAGGGCAGCTGAGCCTGCACGACGCATATCTGATGTTTTACCGAATAAGGTTTTAAACATTTCCATGTAAGCATTAGTATGTTGCTTATGCTTGAAAGGGAAGCCAGTTGCTAAAATAGCACCTTTGAGTTCTTTTGATTGTTTTACACGAATACGAAAGCCGTTTAATTGTGCGCCTTTACCACGACTCGCCGTGAATAACTCACCACGAATTGGATCGAAAATAACAGATTGATCTAATTTGCCTTTAACTTTTAAGGCGATAGAAACTGCAAAATGAGGAATACCTTTAACAAAGTTACTAGTGCCATCAAGAGGATCAATAATCCATTGGTAGTCACTGTCTTTGCCTTCGATTAAACCACACTCTTCACCGATAATGGTGTGATTAGGGTAAGATTTTTGTATCGTTTCAACGATAGCTTGTTCAGCACTTATATCAACATTAGTAACGAAGTCGTTAGTACCCTTAGATTCAATTTCAATCTTATCTACTTGTTCAAAAGCGCGCACAATTACTTTGCCCGCAGCACGTGCAGAACGCACGGCAATATTTAGCATCGGATGCATTATCGACTACCCTATATGTTGTAAAATGTCATAAACAGCTATGTAAAAGAACGAAGTTAACTTCAGTGTAAGTAAGCCTGAAATTAAGCGCGCAGAGTATAGCAAAGTAATTATTCTTTTGCGAGACCGTTCATTCGTATATGTTAAATTTATTTCCCAATAATGATTTAGTTATAGCGCAACGAGTAAAACTTTCCTTATTTTCTTACTACTTATAAGCAAATGAACTAATCCATATTGATAAACACTAGAAAACAAATATAAAAGGCGTGATTTTTTCTCAGTACAAGGATAATGTTCTGTGTTAACATTATCGACAATTTTAGCCATCTAGATAGGTAGCAATAATATCGTAATTGTTGCCGTAAAATTAAGTAAGTGTAGATAATGTCAGATTCTTTGTTAAATAAAGTCCGTATCGTGCTCGTAAATACTTCAGACTGTCGTAATATCGGCTCTGCTGCTCGAGCGATGAAAACAATGGGGTTGAGCGAACTCGTTCTTGTTGATCCTATCGAAATGCCAAATGGTCAAGCGCAAGCATTGGCTGCTGGGGCAACCGATGTATTAAAGAATGCTAAAGTTGTTGATACGCTTGAAGAAGCGATTAGTGATTGTGGGCTTGTAGTTGGTACCAGCGCACGCTCACGAACCCTACCTTGGCCTATGCTAGAACCACGTGGTTGTGGTGAGAAAATGATCGCAGAAGCACAAGAGTATCCAGTAGCGTTAGTGTTTGGCCGTGAAAGTAGTGGCTTAACGAATGATGAATTGCAGCTGTGTCATTTTCATGTACAAATTCCAGCGAACCCAGAATATAGCTCGTTGAATTTAGCTATGGCAGTACAAACATTAAGTTACGAAATTCGTACCAGCTTTTTAGCACACGAACAGCAAGCATTTACCTTAACTGAAGATGAAGAATATCCTGTGGTAGATGAAACAGAGCGTTTTTATCAACACTTTGAAAACGCTTTAAAAGCGACTGGTTTTATTGTGCCTAGTCACCCAGGTTTGGTACTAACCAAGTTGCGTCGATTATTTAACCGTGCGCGACCTGATGTGAAAGAATTGAAAATGATGCGTGGTATTTTAGCCTCTGTTGAGCGTGCCGCTAAAGCATCAAAGACTGAAGAAAAAACTGATTAATTTAGTCGCTAGTAAAACTGCTCGTAATACTGCGGCTAGAAAACCAAAATGAAGGAAAGTGGTATGTTTAGCCGCATGAAAGAAGATATAGCCAGTGTGTTTGACCGTGACCCTGCAGCCCGTAACGTTTTTGAAGTACTAACTAATTATCCTGGTTTACATGCAATATGGTTCCATCGTTTAAGCCATAAATTATGGAAAAATAACTGGAAATGGCTTGCGCGTAGTTTATCAACATTCTCTCGTTGGCTGACGGGTATTGAAATTCACCCGGGAGCAACCGTTGGTCGTCGCTTTTTTATCGACCATGGTATGGGCGTTGTCATTGGTGGCACTGCTGAAATTGGCGATGACGTAACGCTTTATCAAGGTGTTACTTTGGGTGGTACAAGTTGGAATGCGGGTAAACGCCATCCAACGCTCAAAGATAATGTGGTTGTTGGTGCAGGCGCTAAAATTCTTGGCCCTATTACGATTGGTAATCATGGCAAAGTAGGCTCTAACTCTGTAGTTGTAAAAGATGTTCCTGATAATGCGACTGCTGTTGGTATTCCAGGTCGTATTGTTAATCCTAATAAAGACAATGGCGCCGCTGAAAATCGTGAAAAAGTCGCAAAAAAATATGGCTTTGACGCTTATGCTGTTGCTGAAGACAATCCAGACCCTGTTGCTAAGGCGATAGGGCGAGTGTTAGATCACATGCATCTAATGGATAATAAAGTGTCTGATTTATGCCGCGAAGTTAATCAACTTGGTGGTGAAGTTTGCCAAGAAGCGTTGCCGGAATTACGTGTTGGTGAATTTGTTGAAGATGAAAAAGCTGCAGCGAAACGAAGAGAAACAGCCGCAGAGTCATTTGACCCAACTATTTAAACTTATATATTTCGAAAAATAATATACGTTCTAAATACAATTATTGCCCTTTTCATTGACTAATTTTCTATCCCGAGTAAAATACTTGAGTAAATCACTCGGGTATTTAGTTGACTATTTTACAAGGATATGTAAAATGCGCAGCGAATTGATAGGGGTAATAAATGAAACTGACGTCTAAAGGACGATATGCTGTAACTGCAATGCTAGATGTAGCTATTCACGCTGCTACTGGCCCAGTTCCATTGGCCGATATTTCCGAGCGCCAAGGCATTTCATTATCATATTTAGAACAACTTTTCTCTCGCCTAAGAAAACACGGATTAGTTAATAGTATTCGCGGCCCTGGTGGCGGCTATCGCTTAGGAAAATGTTCAGCACAAATAGCTGTCTCAGATGTTATTAATGCTGTAGATGAAAGTATCAATGCCACTAAGTGCGGTGGTAAAGGTAACTGTCAAGATGGCCAACAATGTTTAACGCATTATTTGTGGTCAGACTTAAGTGACAGAATTGAAGAATTTTTAAAAAGCATTTCACTTGCCGAGCTCGTCGAGCAACGAAATGTAAAATTGGTTGCTCAACGACAAGATCAAGCCTCTGCAAAAGCAAAGAAAGCACCGTCGTTAGAAACACTAATTACCACCCGAAACATTATGAACGACTGGCATTAATTGCTTGTTCAATTGGAGATTATTAATCAATGAAGCTTCCTATTTATTTTGATTATTCGGCAACAACACCAGTAGATAAGCGTGTTGCTGAAAAAATGATGCAATATATGACCACTGATGGTTTTTACGGTAACCCAGCGTCACGCTCACACAAGTTCGGTTGGCAGGCTGAAGAAGCGGTTGATATCGCTCGTAATCAAGTTGCTGATTTGATTAATGCTGATCCACGTGAAATTGTTATTACTTCTGGTGCAACTGAATCAAACAACCTTGCTATTAAAGGTGCTGCTAATTTTTATGATAAAAAAGGTAAGCACATTATAACTTGTAAAACTGAACATAAGGCAGTTTTAGATACGTGTCGCGAGCTTGAGCGTCAAGGTTTTGAAGTAACTTATCTTGATCCGGAAGCAAACGGCCTAATTGATTTAAATAAACTTAATGATGCTATTCGTGAAGACACTATTTTAGTTAGCATTATGCATGTTAATAATGAAATTGGTGTTATTCAAGATATCGCTGAAATTGGCGAAATGTGTCGCGCTCGTAAAATTATTTTCCATGTTGATGCTGCACAAAGTGCCGGTAAAATTAAAATTGACTTACAGCATTTGAAAGTTGACTTAATGTCATTCTCTGCACATAAAATTTACGGCCCTAAAGGTATTGGTGCACTTTATGTTCGCCGTAAGCCTCGCATTCGTCTTGAAGCACAAATGCACGGTGGTGGCCATGAGCGTGGTATGCGCAGTGGTACATTAGCGACTCATCAAATTGTTGGTATGGGCGAAGCTTTTAGAATCGCCAAAGAAGAGTTAGAGCAAGATGAAGCACACGTAACTAAAATGCGTGATCGTTTATGGGCTGGCTTAAATGATATGGAGCAAGTATTCATTAATGGTGATGCTGATAAGCGCTACCCAGGTAATTTGAATGTTAGCTTCAATTTCGTTGAAGGTGAGTCATTAATTATGGCGTTAAAAGACCTAGCAGTATCGTCTGGCTCCGCTTGTACTTCTGCAAGCTTAGAACCTTCATATGTTTTACGTGCACTTGGTTTGAACGATGAAATGGCGCATAGCTCTATTCGTTTTAGTTTTGGTCGTTTCACTACAGAAGAAGAAATTGACTTCGCCATTGACCTAATTAAAAAGGCAATTGGCCATTTACGTGACATGTCACCGCTTTGGGAAATGTTCAAAGACGGTATTGATTTAGACTCAATTGAGTGGGCTGCTCACTAGAGTACTTAGGAGAATATTATGGCTTATAGCGAAAAAGTAATCGATCATTATGAAAACCCACGTAATGTTGGCTCATTAGATAAAGATGACCCACAAGTTGCAACTGGTATGGTTGGCGCGCCAGCATGTGGTGACGTGATGAAATTACAACTTAAAATTACTGATGAAGGCATTATTGAAGATGCTAAATTCAAAACTTACGGTTGTGGCTCTGCTATTGCGTCAAGTTCATTAGTAACTGAGTGGGTTAAAGGTAAATCTATCGACGAAGCAGCAGAAATTAAAAATACTGCTATTGCCGAAGAGCTTGCTTTACCACCAGTAAAAATTCACTGTTCTATATTGGCTGAAGATGCCATTAAAGCAGCAATTGAAGATTACCGTACTAAGAACAACGATTAGTCTGGAGACATACTATGAGCGTAACGATGACTGCTGCTGCTGCAGACAGGGTAAAATCGTTTATCGATAACCGAGGCAAGGGCCTTGGTTTACGATTAGGTATAAAGACAACGGGTTGTTCAGGACTCGCTTATGTACTTGAGTTTGTTGACGAACTAAATGAAGATGACGAAATGTTTGCTATTGAGGGTGTTAACATCATCATCGACGGCAAAAGCTTAGTTTACTTAGATGGTATTGAGCTCGATTTTGTCAAAGAAGGTTTAAACGAAGGTTTTAAATTCACCAACCCGAATGCTAAAGGCGAATGTGGTTGCGGTGAAAGCTTTAATGTTTAATGCACTTATTTATTCACTGGAGTTAGTGTGAATTATTTTCAATTGTTTGGCTTAGATAATCAGTTCAGCATTGACCTTGCAAACCTATCGACAATTTATCAATCACTGCAAAAACAAGTGCATCCAGACCGCTTTGCTCACGCTTCGAGCCAAGAGCAGTTGGTAGCGGTGCAACGATCGACAGAAATTAATGACGCCTATCAAACGTTAAAAAGCCCACTATTACGCGCGCAATATATGTTAGAATTGCGCGGCGTTGATATGCCTGATGAACAAGCTACAGTCGGCGATGTTAGTTTTCTTATGCGTCAAATGGAGCTGAGAGAATTGCTAGCAGAAATTAAATTTGCTGATGACACTGACGCGGCTATTTTTGAGGCATCACAAGTCTTTGAAAGTGAATTTGAACAACTGTTTAGTCAGTTGCAGGTTCAACTTAGCGAAAATACTGAACAATCAAATGGTTTAGCGTGTGACAACGTAAGAAAGTTAAAGTTTTATCAAAAATTACAAATTGAACTTGATAAGCTTGAAGATGAATTATTAGACGACTAGTTTTTGTTATAGAAATTAGGCATAACTAGCATCGCATTATTTAATACTATTAATGATTTTAAACTGCACGACAACTTAATCAATAATGGTAAATCAGTAACACTATTATCCAATGAGCTTCCATCATGGCATTATTACAAATTGCTGAACCAGGACAAAGTACGGTTCCTCACGAGCATCGATTAGCAGCAGGTATTGACCTTGGTACCACCAATTCACTTATCGCAAGTGTTAAAAGTGGTTTGGCCGAAACCATTATTGATGAACATGGTAAAGATATTCTTCCTTCCGTTGTTAGCTATCAAACTGATGAAACCTTAGTTGGTGCAGAAGCTAAAGCGTTGTCAGTTAGCGACCCAGAAAATACTATCGTTTCAGCTAAACGCTTAATTGGTCGCTCAAAAGCTGATATAGCGAGCAAATACGCTTCTTTGCCATATAACTTTTGTGGCGATGAAAGTCACCCATCAATAGCGACACGTAAAGGTGATGTTAACCCAGTACAAGTATCTGCTGAAATCCTAAAAACTTTGGCAAAACGTGCAGAACTTTCATTAGGTGGTGAGTTAACGGGTGTTGTAATTACGGTGCCTGCGTATTTTGATGATGCACAACGCCATAGTACAAAAGATGCAGCTAAATTAGCGGGCATTAATGTTTTACGTTTATTAAACGAACCAACTGCAGCAGCAGTAGCCTATGGCCTTGATAGCGGGCAAGAAGGCGTTATCGCCGTTTACGACTTAGGTGGCGGTACCTTTGATATATCGATATTACGCTTAAATAAAGGCGTTTTTGAAGTACTTGCTACCGGTGGTGATTCAGCCCTTGGCGGTGATGACTTTGATGAAGTTATCGTTGAAGATATTATTGAGAGAGCAGGCCTAACACGGCCATTATCTGCTTCAATGGAGCGACAACTCACTCAACAAGCGTGTTTTGCTAAAGAGCAGCTTTCGATGAACGACAGTGTCGAAATTTCGTTGCTGTTAGAGTCAGGTAATCAATGGACAAACAGCTTAACTCGTGATGATTTTGAAATCTTAGCATTGCCATTAGTGAAGAAAACATTACGTGCCTGTCGTCGTGCGGTAAAAGATGCTGAACTATCAATAGCAGATGTTATTGAAGTGGTTATGGTTGGTGGTTCTACTCGTGTGCCATTAGTGCGCAATGAAGTAGAAAAGTTCTTTAATAAAAAGCCATTAACCTCAATTGACCCAGATAAAGTGGTTGCCATTGGCGCCGCTATTCAAGCGGATATTCTAGCGGGTAATAAACCTGAGAGTGACATGTTATTACTTGACGTTACGCCATTGTCGCTAGGTTTAGAAACTATGGGGGGATTGGTCGAAAAAGTTATTCCACGCAATACGACTATTCCAACCGCTAAAGCTCAAGAGTTCACTACCTTTAAAGATGGCCAAACAGCCATGGCTGTACACGTATTACAAGGTGAACGTGAGTTAGTTGACGATTGCCGTTCATTGGCTCGTTTTGAACTACGCGGTATTCCAGCAATGACAGCTGGTGCTGCGCATATTCGCGTAACCTTTAAAGTTGACGCCGACGGTTTGTTAGAAGTTTCCGCAATGGAAAAATCAACAGGTGTTGAATCGAGTATTACCGTTAAACCAAGCTTTGGTTTAGAAGAGCATGAAATTACCAGTATGCTGAAAGATTCAATGGAAAACGCTGAGCAAGATATGCAAGCTCGGATGTTAAAAGAACAGCAGGTAGAAGCTTCTCGTGTTATCGAGTCAATTCAAGCAGCATTAGCTGTTGATAGTCACTTATTAAACAAAGTAGAAATAACTGAAATAGAGAGTAATATTTCAGCGCTTGCTAAAATAAGCCAAACAGGAAATGCCGCTGATGTTGAAGCGTCATTAGAAGTATTAAATCATAGCACTGCCGCTTTTGCTGAGCGTAGAATGGACTCTTCTATTAAAACAGCATTATCAGGCCATTCAGTAGACGAGGTTTAGTTAAATGCCACAAATTATATTTTTACCAAATGAAGAATTGTGCCCAGAGGGGGCAGTAGTACAAGCCGAGAAAGGCGAAAGTGTGCTTGATGTCGCCCTTAAGAATGACATTGGCGTAGAGCATGCGTGTGAAAAGGTTTGTGCTTGTACCACATGTCATATGATCATTCGTGAAGGTTTTGACTCAATTGAAGAAAGTGATGAGCTAGAAGACGACATGCTTGATAAAGCATGGGGGTTAGAGCCTGAATCACGCCTTGGTTGTCAAGCTATTGTTCAAGATGAAGATCTAGTGGTAGAAATTCCTAAATATACTGTCAATATGGTTTCTGAAAACCACTAATTTATTGCTAGGTAAGTTATTTTTGAAAGGGTAATAACAGTAATGTTATTACCCTTTTTTGATTTGAGAAAAATAGTCAAAAAGAAGCAAGGTATTTTATTTATAGCTGGCGACAAGCCGCTTTCATACTACTTTTTGATAACTATTTTTAATGGCTACTTGGCTTTTCTTAAAGCTTTGTTTGAAGAATATATACTCAACAATGCTTAAGTTAATTGCTATCCCCATAAGTCTGCCATAGTCATGCTGAAACTGGGTTATTATCGCGAAAGTGTTTTCTAAATGGCTAAATAATAAATATAAAATTGCTTCAACAAATAGCGGTGATACCGATGCCAATGTTATCGCCACTGCTCTAATCATCCATTTACGGTGTGCTTGAATGCTACGATTGATGATGTGCCATAGTGCTATTGAAAAAGCTGTACACATGGCAATGCTCAGAATAACCAATGATACATAGCGCATGCCTAGCGAGTCAGGAGAAAGGACATGATGCATCCAAATACCTGATATCGCCATGGTGTAGCCTGATAGCAAGGCAATACGTCCGCCCGTTTTATGCCAGTTTGGGCTCTTTACTCGCAGCGCGGGTGAAAATTGAAATGGCATGGTTAAGAAAAATAAAACTCCAGCACCGCCGTGAACTAGAATTGCTGCAGGTGTATCAAAATACACTGTGTTTATTGCAGCAGATAGGGCTTCATTGCCAGATGGGCCCATAATCACCAATGCCAGTATAAAAATGGCAGGTAATCCTGGAATACCAGTCATAAAAAGTAGAAAGCCAACAATAGGCCAATTAAAAGCTGTTTTACTCTTTTTAGTATTATTGTTTATCATTATTGCTTCAGACATTTTGTTTTTTCTTATCAACTAGCTAAGGATATGTGAATTATGTAGAATGCCTTTGATAATGTCGTTCGAGCATGTTGACTCGAACTGTTTATAGTCCTTATCCTGTAGGTTCGGACGTTTGAAAAGTTTATAAGTCAATATTTATTAATGGTTTACATATTATTTGAGAATTTTTTGTGATTGAGAGTCCCGCACTATTTGCAGTCAATTTATCTACCTTATTGGTCATCGTTTTTAGTGCAAACTTACTGGTTTTACGATCTTTTGAACGTCAAACTTACTTACCACTAGCTATCTGTTTAGCTGCTATCGGTGTTGTTATTTGCCGGCCAACATTAGCTGTTTTTTTTCCGCAATTACAATCAACATTCCTGATCCTTTCTCTACCTGCCATTTTACTTATTAGCCCATGTTTCTGGTTTTATGTTCAAGGGATAACGTCTGAAACTCCGTGGCGTTTTAGTCGTAAACTTCTATATCATTATGTTCCTGCGAGTGTCGGCGGTCTTATTGCGTTGCTAGCTTTTTTTATACCTAGCGATATTACCAGAGCCCTATTAGTTGAAGGGAATGAAGAGGTTATTAATGCCGCGCCAGTTTTATTACGTTATTTACTCTACGGAATGTTTATTAGCACCTTTATCCTGATTTTAGGCTGGGTGCTACAATCAGGATTTTACTTCTTTAAAATTACTCAAAGGCTTCATCAATATCGTCAACATTTAAAAGACTTGTTTGCCAGTACAGAATCAAGAGAAATTAAGTGGCTTAGTTGGTTACTTTTTACTGTCGGTATCGTTTGGCTGGCAACGGCTGTTTATATTGTTTTGGATAACCTATTTTATTCTGTACCAGTTAACCATGTTTTGACTAATTCAGTTCTATTAGTGATGCTGTGGAGTATCGCTATATGGGGACTTAGGCAAAAGCCTGGCCTAGAGGAACTGTATGAAAGCCAAGGTGATATACAAGAAGTTCTGATTCAGGAAGATAATCAGCACCGTAAATATCAACGCTCAGCACTAGATGAGCAACAGTCCTCTCGTATTGCTGAAAAAATAGAAAAATCTATGCATGAAGATGAACTCTTTTTAGATGCCTCTTTGTCTTTGCAAAAATTAGCTAAGCACATTTTTACATCACCGAATTACATTTCACAAACATTAAACGAAACCTTGGGAATGAACTTTTTTGACTATGTTAATAAGTATCGTATAGATGCTGCTAAACGCATGTTAGCACAGAGTGATGAAACCGTTTTAGACATTGCTATGAGCGTTGGTTTTAATTCAAAATCATCATTTTATACGGCATTTAAAAAAGAAGCTGAACAAACGCCAAGCCAGTATCGAAAGCACGCTCAGTCCAGAAAGTCACAGTAAAAAAGGCACAGTAACGAGCGCTTATTAAATAAGTATCGTTTTATGGAAGGGCAAAAGTTCGATTGTAAATATTTTTTAGAGTTTGGATTTTAAAGAGTAATAACAAAACTGTTATTACTCTAAACATTTCAAATGTTTTAATTACAATGTCTTGTTTATCCTTGAAAGTGTTAAAACAGAAACAGTTAAACCAGAGCAACTTTAAACAAGTGTAGCAAACGGCTCCAGGCTTTTTGGGCTTGTAGTTCGTTATAACCCGAATAGTCAGGTGTGCACCAGCCATGCAGGGTGTCTTTATAAACTTCAATTTCAGCAGGCAAACCCGCATCTTTGTACGCTGTTTTTAAAATGTTTTTAATTTCCGGCGATCTTTCATTATCATTTTCTGCGATAGCATGCAGTACTTGTGCTTTTGATTTTGGAATAAGGTGGTGCGTGCTATCTGGTCCGTCTGATATTTCTAAATTACCACCATGAAATGAGGCAACAGCGCCAACACGACTTGGTACGGCAGCAGCTGCTCTCATACTATCGCCACCTCCCATGCAATAGCCAAACGTTCCAATTTTTCTATTCAGGTCAACAGGCGCTTGTTTATCAAGAAAGTCGATATAAGCTTTAGCATCAGAGGTAATCGCTTGAGGCGTCAGTTTACTTGCTAAGTTTCTCAAAAATGCCATGGTGTCGGGGTCAGCGAAGCTTGCGTCCGATGCAACGACCGGCGCTTTTGCGTCACGATAATAGTGGTTTATCACCAACACAGAATAGCCTGCTTCTGCCAGCTTTTTACCTAATGCTTTGTAGGCAAGCCTTAAACCTTTAATATCGGGCCACAATATAACCGCTGGGTGTTTACCACTAGCAGGGTGAACAAAATAACAATCGGAAACACCCTCAGCCATAGCAACATTTACATTTTTTTCTGTAACATCTACGGCAAAAGCGGTTTTCGGAAGTAAAGCCGCCATGAGTGCCGCTGCGCTTATTTTGCTGAAGTCGCGTCGGTTTATTTTTCCATTTAAAATAAGTTGTTGTGTATCTTTCTCTGTTAGTTCATCACACATGATTATCTTTCCATTGATCTGTTAAGGTTTATAGTTTTATTAGTTAATTTTTAACCATTTAATCCAAATTGTTGAATAAAGTGCTTAATAACTACAACATTTTTCAGATAGGCTGTTGTTAATCTAAGATGAATGAAAATCTTGTAACACTTTATTTTTATTCTTAAAAATTATCATTGGCTGCATAATGCTGAAGAACTGAATAAAAATAAGCGTATTTGGAGTGTTATAGCTGAGAAGTTGTTTTATGAGTTAATTTGCGGGCCTTATAATTAAGCCTACAAAATATGCCTAGTTGTACTTGTTACTTAGTATTCTTTTAAACCAAATAGGCCTAAGTAAATAAAAATTCTACCTAGGCCATATCTCACTTAGATTAGGCTCTGTTTTTAAAACATAAGTAGTACATTGATGGTACAAAAAATACCGAAACAATAGATGCTATTAACAAACCACCTATCATTAACGTCGCCATAGGTTCAAACATAGCACCTCCACTTATCGCCATAGGCAGTAAGCCAACAACTGTTGTAAGTGTTGCTAGCATGATTGGTGATACGCGTTTTATAGATGCTTCAATAATCGCCGTTTTTATATCTAGTGCTCTCCGTTCGATATCAATTTGGTCAATTAAAACGATAGCGTTATTGATTATTATGCCTGCCAGAGAGATCATCCCTAAAGTGCCAAAAAAGGATAATGGCTCATTGGTGAGCATTAGCGCAATCGGGCTGCCAATGATAATAAAGGGAATAGTTAAAAATATAATAGTGACCCGTCTGAGAGAGTTAAATTGAAAAATAATCGCCGCTAGCATCAGTAATAATGCTGGCACCATGCCGTTGGCCAACATTTCATTGACTTCGTCATTGTCTTTTATTTCACCTGAAATATTTACTTTATAGCCGCCATTTAAATCAAGTTCTTCTATAGCTGGTTTGATAAAGTTTAATAATTCTTGTGCGGATAAGCTGGCACTTTTCGCAGTAACTTTAATGGTTCGTTGCTGATTCTTACGACGAATTTGTGAAAGCTCAAAACTTGCGTCGAAAGTGGCAATATTTTCAAGTGCTACCGTTTTACCATTTAAGGCCAAAGTGAGTGATTCTAAGTCTTCAATACTGTCACGAGAACTGCCTTTTGCTCGGATCATTATTGGAAACGAATCAGTGCCATATCGAAATGTCGATATCTGGCTACCGTTAAAGTAACTATGCAAAGCTGAAGAAATATTCTCAGAGGTTATATCATAATTACGGGCTTTGTCTTGTGCGACATTGATAGCAACTTTTAGCTGCTTATTTCCCCAGTCACTTTCATTTTGCACAATTCCTTCTGCTTGATGAAATTTGCCTTCAATTGTGCTTGCTAACGTTAATAATTGTTCAATTTCTGGTCCTGATATTTCAATATTAACGATACCTGATTCCGCGCCGCCTAATGACAACTGTTTAACTTTAAAGCGTGCTTCAGGATGCTGCACAAGCAAGTATTCTTGCGCTCGTTTTACCGCTTTAATTGTTTCTTTATAAGTATGAGTATTCACCAGAATAAACGCTGAAGCAGGGTTAGTATCTGCTGGCGCGAGTGCTAAATAAAATCGTGGGCCACCGTCTCCAACATAGGTAGTGGTGTTCATCACTTCAGGATTAACGCCTTTATTCGATAACCAGCGTTCAACGTCTAAGGCAACTTTCTCGGTCTGAGAAATATGTGTACCTTTTGGCATATCCATATAAATTAAGTACTGGCTTCTAGCGCTCATTGGAAACATTTCACTGCGTAAACCGTCGAATAAAGAAGAAGCGAGGATCACTAAGCTATAAGCCACAATAACGACGAAAAAAGAGTAGCCAATAGTTTGGTTTATTAGCTTGCTATAAACTCGAACAATAATAGAAGGTTGGGGGGCTTGCCCTGATTTGACTGTTTTAGCAAACCATACACATAACGCAGGCAATATATATATTGCCGTTAACCATGAACCTATTAGCATTAGCGCAACTACAGCGCCTAGAGAGAAACCGTATTCTCCATCCGTACCATCAATAAGAAATAATGGTAAAAATGCAGCTACTGTAGTGATACTCGCTATTGCCAGTGGAATAGAAAACTGTTTACTTGCTGCGCTGGCGGCTTTTTCAGGGCTTATTCCTTGGTCTATCTGTCGCTGTATGTCTTCGACAATAACTAAGCCATTATCTACCAATAAACCTAATGAAATAATAACGGCTGCAATGGAAACTATTTGAATTTCTACACCAATATACTGCATGGCAATAAGTGCAAACATGACGGCAAAAGGAACAATACAGGCGACAATAAGTGCAGGTCTAATGCCGAGAAATATCATTAGTACGATTAAGACAACCGCTGCTGTTTGCAGTACATTCATTAACGCATCATTGATTGCCGCAGTAACTTTTTCTTCCTGATATGTGGAGAAAGAATATTCAATACCAATAGGCTGAGTGCTTTCAAAGGCATCTACAGATTTTTTTAATTCCCTACCAATAACTTGAATGTCACCACCGGAACGCATTTGTACATTTAATGCTATTGCAGGTTTACCATTATAAAATACGGGTTGTTCTTTAGGCTCTAGAATACCGCGTCGAACGTCTAAAATGTCGCCTAAGCGTATGTAGGTTTCACTATTTGGCAATTTAGTGACAATGTTAGTTATATTATCAATTGTTTTTAGTTCACCGTTAACCTCAATCATAATGCTCGTGCCCTGAGCATTTAGTTCTCCTGCAGATGAAATAACATTTTGCTGTTTTAAGTCGTTAATGATTTTAGGTAAGTAATTTCCGATAGCACTTAGTTTACGGGAATCGAATTCGAGCCAAATTCGTTCTTCTTGTGCACCTAAAAGTTCTACTTTACCAACACCTTTGACACCATATATATGTTTACGTAATGCTCTACTTGATTCTTTTAGTTCAGCATAATCAAAACCTTCGCCAGTTACCGCAATGGTGGCAATAGCCACGTCGCCATAGTTAGTATTTACATAGGGCCCTTCAGTACCCTGTGGTAATTCTAAATGCGCATCTAGCATTTTATTGCGTATTTCTTGAAATACACTAGCAAGTTTATCTTTGCTAAGTGTTTTATAAATATCGAGATATAAGGTCACCTCACCGTTAGAGATAAGAGTTTTGATATCATCAACTTCGCTGACTTGTCTTGCAATACGCTCTAAAGGCTCTGCAATTAAACGCTCAGCTTTTTCTGGTGACATGCCAGAAAAACTGGCGCTGATAACGGCTGTGCGAATAGTTATTGAAGGGTCTTCGCGCTTTGATAATTGTTGATAGGCAGATAAACCAATAAATATTAGCGCTAACATAAAGAACACGGTGAACCGTGAACGCTCAATTCCAAATTTAGTTAACTTTTCCATCGGGCGTCCTTATTTCTTACTTGCTAACAATTTTACTTGTTGACCATCAGTTAAGAATGAGACGCCTGCAATCGCCACTACATCACCTTTAGCTAAACCGTCAACCACAATGACATTATTGTCTTTTATTCCCGCAAACTTAATCGCTTTTTTGTGCACTCGTTGACTTGTTGGATCATATAAGAAAACCTCTGCACTTGAAGGAAAAGAAGCAGTGTCAGCTTGTTCAAATACCGTGTCGGTTATAATAGAAGTTAACGGGATGATAAAGCCGTCGCCAGAGGTTACTTCAAAACTCAGAGAAGCTTCAATTGCCATACCGACTCTCACCTCAGGCGTAACATCATTAATATGAATAATAACAGGGTATGAGGAAGCAATATCGGTACTCGATGCAAGCTCAGATACATGAGCATTTAATACTACACTTGGGTTATCAGCTAAGGTAATAGTAACTTTTTTGCCAATTGTTAAATGCTGCACAACCTCATATGAAACGGATATTTGTGCTTCAAAACTATCAGGATTATAAATAGTGGCAATAGTTTGCCCGGCTTGAACTGTGATAAAAGAGTTTTTATTGACCGATGTAATGATGCCGTCGTAAGGCGCGATAAGTGCAGACTTAGATAATTGTTCTTGCGATGTTTCCAATTGAGAAGTGAGTTGTTTTACCTGTGATTTTGCAACAAGTAAATTTGTTTTTAACTTATCAATCACCGATTGAGTGATTATTTTTTGCTTAAATAAATTTTGCTGACGTGTGTAATCTGCTTCAATGTTAATTAGTGAGGCTTTAGCTTGCTCAAGTGCTGCTGAAGCTTGATTTACACTTAACTGAAGGCTTGTTTTATCAAGCTCAAGTAAGACATCACCTTTATTGACTCTTTGACCAACATTTAAGTTGTTTTCACCAAGTTTACCACCGATTTCAAATGACAAGGTGGAACGTTCGCTGGCTCTTAAAATACTGGGGTAGTGGCGAAATGACTCTGTTGTTGGTTTATCAATGGTGATGGCTTTTAGCCCACGAACAAGCTTTTGTGAAGGTTGAGTAGCTACCTCACTGTCTTGACAACCGAATAATAATACGCTGAAAACAAGCACAATCTTCATGCTAAACCGCTTCATTTAATTTTCCTTACTGTAAATAGTTGTCAACTTTGGTAAATTAATTTTATTTCTTAATTTAAAACTGACTGGTCAGTCATATTGTAAGTTGTTAGCAAAATATGATCAAGGATCGTTTACTTTTCGGCTAAAACGTTTATTTGAGTTGTTTGATAAAATAAAGTGATTAGAATTAGCGTTGATTAATAACAAAGGGTAAAAGTTTTTGAATACGAAAAGTGAAAAGTTCACTAGGCGGGGCTCTAAACATGCCCAACCTGAGCTGCGGGCACAGCAAATCATAATGGCTGCGATTGAATGTTTTGGCGAGAATGGTTATGACAATACAACAATTGATGCTATTGGAAAATTAGCAGGGTTATCTAAAGGTACTGTATATCGCTTTTTTTCTAGCAAAGATGACTTACTGCTTTCTGTGATAGATCATCTTGATCACTTATTTGAACAACGATTTAAAGAGCAATCTCAAGGTAAAAGCAGTGTAGATAAATTAGAAATTTTTTGCCAAATATCGGTTACTGATATTATTGAAGAGCAAGAGCTTTTATCATTATGGTTTCAGGTTTTAAACTTAAGTTTTATTCGCGAAAAGTTGCGGGTAATTTCCCAAAAAGATATTGCTACTGTGGCAGCTATTGTTAGAGAAGGAATTGAAAAGGGAGAGTTGAAAGCAGAAACAATTGACTATATTCCTACAACCCTAGTAGCACTATTACATGGTCATTATTTGTTGTCTCATTTAGGAAAAGAAACCCCCGCTGATTCATCTGAAAAGTTTAATCATTCATGGCAGTTGATTAAAGAGCAAATTATTAAAAGGTAGCACTTTACTTTTTAGTGTTTAAATAACGTATGTTAATAATCGGAGAAAGGATAGGGAATTCCCTGGTGACATATTAACTATGCTGATAACTAGTGCTTTGTGAGTGAGTATTAGCCATCGTTTTGATTGCATTACTGATTTCGATCAATAAAAGCATTATCAACTTATATTTGATAATTATTCAAATGATACTGCCTTTTTCATTAGTATTGATTGCCTTAAAATACCGCCCAATCGCACACCTTTAGTGCAGAGCTAAAATGAATACTTTGGAGATTATCATGACTCATCCTATTATCGCCGATTTAGAACAACGTTATACCGCTAAACGTTATGATCAATCAAAGCGTGTCCCACAAGCGGAGCTTGAGGTGATATATGAAGCAATGCGCTTATCAGCTTCATCAATAAACTCGCAACCCTGGAAATTTATCGTCATTGAAAGTGATGAGGCGAAACAACGCATGCATGAAACGTTTGTCAATAAGCATCAATTTAACCAGCCTCATGTTAAAGCTGCGTCGCATATTATTTTATTTGCTTATAATCCTAAATATACCAGAGGTGATTATGCAAAAGTGGTTGATAAAGGCATTGTTGATGGTCGTACTGCGCCGGAGAACCGTGAGCAAGCATTTGCTGGCTTTGCCTTTGCTGAATTAAATACCGATGAAAATGGTGACACCTCAGCATGGACAAGAGCGCAAACCTATTTAGCGTTAGGCAATACGCTACACACCTTAGCGCGCTTGGGCATTGATTCAACGACAATGGAAGGGGTTGATAGCGAGTTAATCGGTCAAGTATTTGAGCAAGAGCTAGCAGGGTACCAATGTGATGTGGCGTTAGCGATTGGTTACCACCATACCGATGAAGACTATAACGCTAGCTTACCAAAATCTCGTCTTGCCAGCGAAACGGTACTACAGGTTCTATAAATAACTTTTTAGTTTACGTTTGTGATCATTTCTTTGATGTGAAACTAAACAGGTAATAGTTTTGCTGTTACCTGTTTTTGTTTAAGGTCTGTGTTCAGTTTTGGTATTTTTCTTATTCAATGCCTTAGTGCAAAGGTCAAATAACTTGGCTTAGCTAGCGACTTTAACGACTTGCTTACCAGAAAAGCCGCCCGCTAATTGCATATTTAAAGCACTTGCCACCTGGTTTGCAGAAAACTTAATAAGTTTAATTGTTGGTACCTGAATACTGCTATTGGCAACGCTTTCAAGTAATAAGTTACTCATAAAACCCATATGCTGCTGAGCACACAAACTATTGGCAAGCCAAGCACCTCCTAATGAAACAATACTTATATTGGGGGCTTTTTTAAATAATAAGGTTGGTTCAAGCTCAGGCAAAGGTTGTAAGCAGGCGATACGGCCGCAAAAGCGCATTAATTCAATATTACGGGCAGTATTGCTACCACCAATGGTATCTATTACTGCGTCGAAGCCTTGCGGCCCCAATTCACGGTAAATTTTTTCACAAAGCTTTTTGTCTTGGTAATCGAATACAAAGTCGGCACCTAAACATTTTAAAAATTTGTGATGAGTTTTCGATGCGGTAGTGAAAACATCAGCACCACGTTGTTTGGCAAATTGAATCGCGAATTGGCCAACGGCACCAGCCCCAGCTTCAATAAAAACGCTATCACCTTCAGAAATTTGTAACTTATTTAGGGCAATTAATGCCGACATTCCTGCGCATGGCAGTGCGGCGGCTTGTTGTGGTTCAACGCCATCAGGCACTATGGTTACTGCATAGTTTGCTACTTTAGCATATTCACTTAGAACGCCTTGTTCGTCAAGGCTGGCATGCCACATAACGCGGCTGCCAACATTAGGGAAAACTCCTTTTGGCGCTTGCACGACAGTGCCGACAGCATCTAAACCAAGTACGTGCGGATACTGCCATTGCGGAAAACCTGCTTTTGCATATTGTGCGTCAAGCGGGTTTAAGCCAACATATTCAACCTTAACCAACAACTCATTATGCTGACACTCAGGCAAATTTATAGTCATATCGCCTAGTAGCATTTGTTCATTTGGAGCCATTAAAACAATGGCTCGCATGTTCTCTGGTAGTGTTGTGTGTTTGGCAGTATCAGTTGCTTTCATAAATAAACTCAAGATTAACGGGTTAAAGCATAGCTCCATCGACCATTAAATGCATGATAAGTAGCTACTTTTGCATGTAAAGATTCGGTGGCAGAGTTGACAACATTTTCCTGCGCCATTAAAACATCCTGACGTGCATCTAACAAGGATAAGTAAGGAATTTGCCCTTCTTGATACATCGCTTCGGCCTGCAAAAATGCTTTATTGGCATAAAAATAACGTTGTTGTGCATGTTGTTTTTTCTGTTGTTCTTTAGCGAGTAAATGTAAAGCGAGCTCACTTTCACTGATAGCCCCAAGCACCACTTGTTGATAATCACTATAAGCGGCTTCGCTTAATAGTTGTTGTGCGTCACGTTGTGCTAATAACGCGGGATAACTTAATAGCGACCACTGTATTTGCGGTGCAACTTGCCATTGTTGAGTGGTGTTAGATAACTTGGCTGAATTTGTTGCTAACACGCCGCTAAATGCCGAGATGCTAATATCAGGTAACAAAGCGCGGCTGGCGGCAATGCTTAACGAGTGTGCTTGGCTAAATTCATATAAGGCTTCGCTAATATCTGGGCGTAAAGCTATCGCATTATTTGCTGCCTGTAATATTATCGTCAGCGGTGTATCAATAAAGCCTTGTTCAGTTTTTAGGTTAAGCTTACTGCTAACTCGTCCAGTTAGCAGAGCAAGTGTTGATAAATCTCGATACAGTAAATATTCCACTTCTGGCAAAATGCTACGTTGCTGGGCTAATTGTGCGCGAGTTCTGTTTAGATCAAGCTCATTGGCTTCACCTTCCTCAACTTGTGCAGTTAACACCGAAATACTTTTTTCTAACGCGATTATTTGTTGGTTAATAATGTCTTGTTTCTGTCGGTTACCTTGGTAACTAACAAAACGATTAACAACGCCAGAAATAACTTCTATTTTTAATAATCGCAGTTGTTCAGCTTGGCTCATTGTTGATGCCGCAGCAGCATCAACTAAGGCACTGATTCGCCCAAATAAGTCAAGCTGCCAATTTACAGCAATGTTCGCATTGGATTGATTGCTTATATTATCAGTCAAACTATTTCTACTGGCATTGACCGACAAGTCACCTTGAGGGAGAAATTGTGCTTTTTGTGCGCCAAGTCTCGCAATGGTGCTTTGTAACTGTAATTGACTAGTCTTCAAGTCGTGATTCATGCTTAGTGCATCAGCAACTAATTGGTTAAGCTGACTTGAGTTTAGCTGTTGCCACCAGTTTACCTCATCTCCTTGTGCTATCTTAGTTGGTAGCTCAATTTGATTGATAAAGGTATGCAGTTGTTGCTGATGTTTTTGCTCATCTATGCCTGCCGCACACCCTGATAATAAGGTTGTAAATAGTGCTGCTTGCATTGTGTACTTAATCGCAGTTGAGCCTTGAAATAACGTTTTCATATTATTTAATTTCTTCGCTTGTTGGTTTATCAGAGGTCACTAACATGTAAAATACTGGTGTAAATAATAGACCGAATACTGTTACACCGATCATGCCTGAAAATACCGCATTACCCATAGCATGGCGCATTTCAGCACCTGCACCTGTGGCAAGAACAAGTGGCACCACACCAGCAGTAAACGCAATAGATGTCATCAATATTGGGCGTAAGCGCATACGACAAGCGGCAATTATGGCTTCTAAATGTGATAACCCTTGCTGGTTTTGGTCTTTAGCAAATTCAACCATTAAAATGGCGTTTTTTGAGGCAAGTGCAACAAGCACAATAAGCGCAATTTGCGTGAAAATATTATTGTCTGAGCCAACATACCAAACACCCAATAAGGCTGAAAATATTGTCATAGGTACAATTAAGATGATCGCTAACGGTAATCGTAAGCTCTCATATTGTGCAGCAAGTACCATAAAGACTAACAACACCACTAATGGGAATACGTAAACCATAGTGTTTCCGGCAATAATTTGCTGGAAGGTAACGTCGGTCCATTCATAGTCAATGCCTTGCGGTAATGTATCCGCAAGAATTAACTCAATAGCATTTTGTGCCTGAACAGAACTATAACCTGGGGCAGGGCTACCGTTTAACTCTGCACTTGGGTAACCATTGTAGTGCATTACTCGATCTGGCCCTGTGGTAGGCGTAACTGTTAGTACTGAGCCTAATGGCACCATGTTGCCAAGTCGGTTTCTAACTTTTAAGTTTAGTATTTGCTCAGGATCTTTACGATATTCTGCGTCTGCTTGTGCATTCACCTGATAAGTTCTACCAAACATATTAAAGTCATTAACATATATTGAGCCTAAGTAAATTTGTAGGGCATCAAATACTTCTTCTAATGGAATTCCCTGAATAAGGGCTTGTTCACGGTCAATATCAATATCCATTTGTGGTGTTTGAATTCGAAAGCTTGAATATAACCCTACTAGGGCTGGGTCTTGCTGCGCTTTAGCAATAACATTTTGTAAGCTATTAAATAATGCTTCAAAGCCTTGGTTGTCACGATCTTCTATTTGTAACTTGAAGCCACCCGTTGTGCCTAAACCTTGAATTGGCGGTGGCGGAAATACTGCAACAAACGCGGCATCAATAGCCATAAATCTTTGGTTAAGTTGGCCTGCTATTGCCATGGCTGACAAGTTCGCTGTTTTTCGCTTTTCAAACGCATCTAAAGTAACAAAAACAATGGCGCTGTTAGGACTGTTAGTAAAGCCATTTACTGACAAACCTGGAAATGCAACGGTATGTGCAACACCTTCGATAGTGTGAGCAATGCTTTCCATACTTTGTACAACTTCTTGCGTACGATCTAAACTTGCGGCGTCAGGTAGTTGGGCAATTGCCACCAAATACTGTTTATCTTGTGCTGGAATGAAACCACCCGGTACAGCATCAAATAACTTAACTGTGCCGCCCACTAAGGCTACATAGGCAATACCAACAACAATACTCATACGAATAAGTTTTTGTACAAGTTTTTGGTAACCTTGTGCACCACGGTCAAATAAGCGGTTAAATGGGGTAAATAACCAACGACCAAATATAGCATTTAAAAAACGTGTTAATGCATCAGGTTTACTGTCATGAGATTTTAATAATAATGCCGATAATGCCGGCGATAATGTTAGCGAATTAAATGCTGATATGACCGTTGAAATAGTAATTGTTAAGGCGAATTGCTTATAAAATTGGCCTGACAAACCACTAATAAAAGCGGTTGGAATAAATACCGCTAATAACACTAAGGCAATCGCGATAATAGGGCCGGTGACCTCGGTCATGGCAACACGTGTTGCCTCGATAGGTGATAAGCCATTTTCAATATTACGTTCAACATTTTCAACAACCACAATGGCGTCGTCAACAACAATACCAATGGCGAGTACTAAGCCAAAGAGAGATAAGGTATTGATTGAAACACCTAACCATTGCATTACCGCAAAGGTACCAATAAGTGATACAGGAACAGCAATTAATGGAATAATTGATGCGCGCCATGTTTGTAAAAATAGTACGACAACAATAACAACAAGAGCGATTGCTTCTAATAACGTAGTAATAACGGCATCAATTGAATCGCGAACAAAAACAGTTGGGTCGTAAACAATGTCGTATTCAACACCTGACGGGAAGTTTTTTGACAACCGTGCCATGGTTTCACGTACTTGATCTGATAATTCAATAGCGTTTGAACCTGGGCGTTGGAAAACTGGCATTGCTAGCGCTGGTTGACCGTCTAACATTGCGCGTAAAGCATAGCTATTTTGGCCAAGCTCAGTGCGCGCTATGTCTTTAAGTCGAATTAATTGTCCTTGCTCGCCTACTTTAATAATAACTTGTTCAAATTCTTCTATGCTGTCTAAACGACCTTTAACATTCAGTAGTACTTGGAATTGACTATCGTTTGATGCAGGTTGTGCGCCTAAGCTACCAGCGGCAACTTGTTGGTTTTGAGCACGTAATGCATTCACAACATCGCTTGCGGTTAATTCACGTGCTGCCATAGCGTCAGGGTTTAACCAAACACGCATTGAATACTGGCCGCCACCAAATAGTTGTACATCACCAACACCTGATAAACGAGCAATTTGATCTTTAATATATAAGTCAGCGTAATTTGATAAGTAGGCAGTGTCGTGTGTTTTTTCTGGTGAGAATAAATGCACAACCATAGTTAAGTCAGGAGAAGATTTTTCAGCCACCACACCTAAACGTTGTACTTCTTGTGGTAAGCGCGGTAAAGCGCTGTTAACACGGTTTTGCACCTGTACTTGCGCGCGGTCTAAGTCTGTACCTAAAGCAAATGTAACGGTTAACGTCATACGTCCGTCACTGGTTGCTTGCGAGAACATATAAAGCATGTTTTCGGTACCGTTAATTTCTTGCTCAAGCGGTGTGGCAACTGTTTGCGCAATTACTTTTGGATTTGCACCAGGGTAACTTGCAGTTACCACAACTGTTGGCGGTACAACTTCAGGGTATTCACTTACAGGCAGTTGGAATAAAGAAATCCCACCGCCAATTAATATTATCAGTGATAGTACTGCCGCGAAAATTGGCCGCTGAATAAAAAAATGAGAAAAATTCATAATCTGCCCTTAGTTTTTCGCAACAAGATTGTTGGTGTTTAATGTTGAAATTGTGAAGGCAACATCTGTGGTATTGATAGATACTGTATTTGGCTTTATTGGCATGCCAGGACCAACACGGGCTGGGCCATTAACGGCAATAACATCGCCTGCCTCTAAACCACTAGTAATAGCGCGTAATTTTCCATAACGTTCACCTAGCTCTACTAGCCGATAGGCGAGTACATTGTTTTTATCAACCGTTAAAACAAAGCGATTTTTCAAGTCAGTACCAATAGCACGTTCAGGTATAATAACCTGTTCTGAAATGTTTGATGCAGCAAGCTTAATACGTGCGAAAGCACCTGAACGTAACTGGTTATCATGTTCTTCAAAAACTGCGCGAACTCTTATTGTTCCAGTCGCAGGGTTAATCTGGTTATCAATAAAATTGATATGGCCGTTAATAGGAAAGTTTTTCTGACCAACTTTCTGCATCACAACTTGCTGCTGGCTTTTGGCCGTAACATTAGCAAATGAGCTATTCCACGTACGTTCATCAATATCGAAATAAGCATACATTTCGTGATTTGAAACAATTGAGGTCAGTACACTTTGTCCGGCAAGCACATTATTGCCACGGGTAATATTGGCGTTAGAAATAATGCCGTCAATTGGCGAGCGTACTGAGGCGTACTCCAAATTTAATTTCGCAGAAGTCAGTTGTGCTTGTAATGCGGCTAACTGGGCTTCACGTTGTCTTAATGTTGATGTTCTCGATTCAGCTTGTTCTGTTGAAATTGCTTTACGCTCAGTTAGGCGCATTGCACGTTTAGCCTCGCTATTAGCTTGGCTTAACGCTGCTTTTGCACTTAATATTTGTGCTTCTAAACTCGCAACAACAGCGGCGAATGGGCGCTTATCTAATTGAAAGAGTAAATCCCCTTGCTTAACTTTATCACCTTCTTTGAAACTAATATGATCAATGACACCTGAAACACGCGGCATTAGAGCAACCTCTTCAGGGGATTCTAATCGGCTAGTGTATACATGCCATTTCTGCACGGGTTTAACTAATACTTTAGCAACATCAATGGGTTGTAGTGGTTGTTGCATTGCGACGCTTGGTGTCTGCTCTGTGCAGCCGCTAACGACTATGCTTAATGTTGCAATGGCAGCAAGAATAAAAGTTTTGCTCATAATGGTACTCCTCGAAATTATGAACGAGATGATACGCAAATTGTATGTTGATAAAAATAGTATATTTTTACTTTCATTAGTGCCAAAATTGCATCAATAAAAGTTTAGAGATGATCATTATGGACACAACAAGTCGCTTATTATTGTTGTTAGATGTTGTTGAGCGTGGTTCGTATGCAAAGGCCGCTGAAAGTAAAAACATAGATCGTTCAGTGATTTCTAAGCAAATTCGCAAACTAGAAGATGAGCTTGGTGTACGACTATTAAATAGAACTACGCGGTCTTTTTCATTAACTGCTGCTGGCGCAGAAATGGTTAAAAAAGCTGCAGAGCTGAGAGAGTTATTAAATGATACGGTGAGGTTAGCTGAAAACTACCACCAAGAGCCGCGTGGTACCTTAAAAATAACATCGCCAAATATTATCGCTAAGCGTTACTTGCAGCCGGTGATCAATGATTTTCAAAAACGCTTTCCTCAGGTTGAGATAGAATTACTGCTTGAGGATCGTGTTGTTGATATTGTTGGAGAAGGCATTGATTTGGCTTTTCGTGTTGGTGAGCCAAAAGACTCTACATTAATTGCCCGTAAAATTGCTAGCAATAGATTTGTTGCGCTAGCTTCGCCTGAGTTTATTGAAACCTATGGTAAACCTCAAACAATTGAAGAACTTGCTGTATTGCCTATGGCAAGTTATGCAAGTAGCTCTATTCGCGTCAATAGCATTAATTATCTCAATGAACATGGGGAAGCAACAGAACAAGCCATTAAAAGTGTTTTTAGAGCAAACGATGCGGAAGTGTTAATATTAAAGGCGCTTTCAGGTACGGCTATGGTGGTGGTTCCTGCATTTATTGTTGGTGAAGAAGTAAAAGAAGGTCGGTTAGTACCAGTATTAACAGATGTAAAGCTGTCTGACTACAGTGCTATGTATGCGATCTATCCACACCGAGACCTTCCCGTAAGAACACGTTTGTTCTTCGACGCTGTTCGTCAGTATATTGGTAAAGAAAAACCGATTTGGGAAAATAATATTCCTAACTTTGATTCGTTATATTAATTGCTATGAATTGTCCTATGCGTTACTTTTATTTTAGTAGCACAAAATACTGCTTTAAGTCGTAAAGAGGATAATACTTAGCCATTCGAGTACCTTGAATCCGAATACTTTGAACGTTTATTTTCGTACATAAGTTTATCTGCCTGACAAATGGTTTTTTCAATATCGATATTTAATAATGATTTATTATTGATGATGACTTTACCAATGCTGTAATTAATATCGATTTTTAACTTGCTATTACTTAGTAAGCTTTGTAAACGGTTATTTATTCTAGCTAATTCATTTGTATGCTCTATACAGATCACGGCAATAAATTCATCGCCGCCAAAGCGTGCTGTGATGTCGGTTGTTCTGAGACTTTCTTCTAATGCATGTGCAAATGTTTTGATGACATTATCACCCATTTCGTGGCCATAGTTATCGTTGATCTTCTTTAATTCATCTAAGTCGTAGTAACAAACCGCGATATCCTCATTGTGTCGATTGGCAAGTTTAATATGTTCACTGATTTTACTTTTTAATCCTCGTCGATTGAGTAAACCCGTTAAATCGTCATGTAAAGACAAATGCTCTACGGTTAAATTTTTCTCTAGTAATTTTAATTCTCTTTCCACCATCAATTTAAAGTGTTCTAGTAAACGAAAATATCTGTCGTCATATTGTGTTATTTGGTAATCAACAATACATATTGTGCCGAACATTTTGCCGTTAGGCCAAGTGATTGGAAAGCCTAAATAGGAGTTAAATTCATATTCGGCAACCTCAGGGCTGGTTTGCCACTCTTTAAGTTGTGTCGCATTTTTTACATATAAAGGTTTGTTTTCTTCGACAACTTTTCGGCAAAAAATATGGGTGTCTGCAGCAATGACCAAACCTGCAGGTAAAGGGTTTTCTTTGGCTTGATTGGCAATAACGATTTGATAGCCATCTTTTGTCATCTGCACTATAAATCCGGCTGGCGTTTGACAAAGCTCAGCCATTAAATTTGTTAACTCTTGCCAAATGAGTAAGGTTTCTTTGGCTAAATCCTGTTCAAGAAACCAATTATTATCACAATACATAATAATAATTACACCCTAAGTATTATAAAAATGGTTTATTTTTTAGCTAACTGCGCTTTGCTCGCTGAAGTTAAGAACTTAAGCTATTTTTTACGTGTCGCTAATTTAAGCTTAGACGGAAATTCTGGCGTGTGTCATTTTAATTTAAAAAACGATAGTTTTTAGCGAAATGATAAGTTGGTAACTAGTCGTTTTTTTTATTTTTATACATGGCTTTGTCAGCTTCATTTATTAGCAGTTCAATATCAATGTGTTTTTGATGATCAAAAGCGACAATGCCGTGGGAAAAGGTAATATGGTAGGGTAAATCTAAATGTTTACTTACTGATATCAAATTATTGGCAAAACGTTTCACCGCTTGTTGAGCTGACTCATGTTCGCTACCCGTTAGCAGTACAACAAACTCGTCACCACCAAATCGTGCGCAAACATCAGAAGACCTAAAAGTGTTTTTCATTTGCTCGGCAAAAATTTTAAGTACTTGATCTCCAGCCGCATGACCATAATTATCATTAAATAATTTAAATTTATTTAGGTCAAAGTAAACAAGGTGGCACATACTATTTCGTCTATCTGCCATATCTAGGCAGTGCTGCCCTAAACGTTTGAAGCCTCTTCTATTACTTATATTTGTTAGCTCATCCATTGTTGCTAATTGTAATGATATAAATTCACCTGTTACCAGTGCTGCTAAGTCACTTAGTGCCGCATGATCATCTTCATTTAACGTTCTTGGCTTAGTATCAATAATACATAAGGTGCCAATGTTTTCTCCTGATGGTGCAGAAATGGGGTGACCAGCATAAAAGCGAATATTGGGCTCGTTAATAACAAGTGGGTTGTCAGAAAAACGTTCATCAAGAAAAGTATCTTCAATAATAAAGGTGTGATTGTTATGGATAGTATGACCACAAAATGAAATATCTCTTGGGGTTTCTTTTACGCTTAAACCAATAGAAGACTTAAACCACTGTCGCCTTTCATCAACTAAGCTCACTAAGGCAATGGGAACATCAAATAATTTTTTCGCTAAGCGAGTGACACGGTCAAATCTCTCTTCAGGATCTGTATCTAAAATTCTGAGAGATTGTAACGATGCTAATCGGCTTTCTTCATTTTTTGTCGGTGCAGGAACAAGCATCAAAAATATAGTCAGTTTAAGTTATTGTATGAGTATAGTGCTAAATGTTGAAGAAAGAGTAATATCAAATATATTTTTACAAATTAGTAAATAAATTGACGGAATTGTCTTTTCTTATTCGTTTATATAATAGCGAGTTAAAAATAATTCGCTGAATTTACACTTTGATAATTAATTAAGGAACTACAAATGCAATTTCTATGTTTAATTTATGAAGATGAAAGATTACAAGCAAGCCGCGAAGAACAAGAAAATAATAAAATATTTCAGCAGTATATGACGTTTACTGAACAAGTAAAAACTAATGGCAACTTTGTTGCTGGTGATGCGTTACTACCTACTGACACGGCAACGACAGTGCGTGTTAGAAATAATGATACCTTATTAACGGATGGCCCATTTGCAGAGACTAAAGAGCAATTAGGTGGATATTACTTACTAGAATGTGATTCATTAGATGAAGCTATAAAACTTGCTGAAAAGATACCGTCAGCAAAATTTGGCAGTATTGAAGTACGACCTATTATGGTTTTTGAATAATTTCGTGTAGTTATAAACGTGTTAGTACAAGCGCTAACACGTTTAATTTAGTAAGGAATTTAGATAAATAGATAGTTAGATAATAAATAGGCGAAGTAACGGTTATGGAAAACACAGCATTAGCTCATCACATTCAAGTATGTTATCCGCAAGCGCTAACTAAGCTGATTTATCGTTATAAAAATATTGTTGTAGCGGAAGATTTATTGCATGAAGCCGTTGTAAAAGCGTTAATAAATTGGCAAGAAAATATTCCTGAAAATAGTGTTGCTTGGTTGGTAACCGTCGCGTCCAATCACTTTATTGATCAAGCGCGCAGAGAAAAGCGTTTTGTTGGTAATGAAATTAATGATGAAAAGGTCCAAGAAATAGATTTAAGTGAACAGGCACTACTTGATAGCTATAAAGATGATTTACTGCGTTTAATTTTTACTTGTTGTCATCCTGCCCTTAATATACAAACTCAAATGTTACTGACGTTAAAGCACGTTTTAGGTATGTCGGTTGCTGAAATTGCCAATGCTTTGGTACAAAAAGATAAAACTATTGAACAACGATTAACGCGCGCTAAAAGTAAAATTACCCAAGCTAATATCCCTTATCAAATTCCCACATTGCAGGAGTGGCCAGAAAGAATTGACGCTGTTTTAAAGGTTATTTATTTATATTTTAATGAAGGTTACTTTACTAGTCGTGATCAAAAACTGGTTGATGGGCAGGTATGTCAAAGTGCGATAAAGCTAACTCGAATATTACACTCATGTATCCGAGATAATGCTGAAGTAATTGGTTTACTTGCCTTGCTATTACATCAGAATGCTCGCCTGCCAGCGCGTGTTGACGACAAAAATAATTTAGTTTTATTAGCCGAACAAAACCGAAAACTATGGCGACAGTCAGATATTCATGAAGCCAACATATTAGTTGAAAAGTCGCTGCTATTGGGTGGTGGTACTCCTTATGCAATTCAATCAGCCATTGCGGCACTGCACAATAATGCGAATAGCAGTGAGCAAACCGACTGGCAACAAATTTATGCGCTATATCTAAAGCTACTTAACTGGCAAAATAGCCCTGTTATTGAATTAAATGCAGAAATAGCGCGAGCACAATTTACGAGTACAAGCGAAGCGATCACACGTATAGAAAAGTTAGCAGGTAAACTTATTACCTATCGCCATTTCTATAGCGCTTTAGCGGCGCTGTATTTACAAGAAAATAATTTCTCTAAAGCTAAATTGCATTATGTAAACGCACTAAGGTTTACAAAAAATGATGTAGAAACACGCTTTATTTCACAACAAATTGAGTTTTGCCAAAAATAACCTGATTAGTTTAATTGCTCTATTTTTATACAAATAACTGTTTGAGGTTGGTTGATTATTGTGCAACTATTGCTGGTACGATCAGTTTATGAGTTGTAAAAAATAATAATTAATAACAAGGAGTTTGTTTTGAAATATTTACTACGTCAGCTACCTTTTTCCCTGTCTTTTGTTGCATTATCAAGTGTGCTTGTCGCATGTGGCGGAGGTGATTATACCTACATAGGTACACCCGACCCCGTAACACCAGAGCCTGTTCAACCACCGCCAACGCCATCAACTCCTGTACCTGCATTTGATAGTGACGGTGTGTTAACAGCAAACATTCGATGGACTGATTATGGTGTGCCACATGTTACTGCAGACAACCTTGAAAGTATGTCTTACGGTGTTGGTTATGCGTTTGCGAAAGATAATATCTGTGTACTTGCCGACCAAATATTAAAATACAATTCTCAGCGGGCTAAATATTATGGACCGGATACGGTGCCGGGATCGGGTGATTCAGCGCACCTAATTAATGATTTTGGTTTTTTAACTCTGGGGATTAAAGAACACGCCGAAAAAAACATAAACTCACTTTCTGCCAATAGTCAGGCACTGCTGTCAGGCTATGCACAAGGTTACAATAAATATTTAGCTGAAACGGGTGTCGCAAATATTGATGGTGCTTGTGCGAATATGCCTTGGGTGCAGCCAATAACAGCTGTTGACATGTTGACGTACTCTTTAGGCATTGCCTTGCTACCAGGAGCAGCAAACTTCCTAGGGCCAATGTTTTTGGCTGCGCCTCCTGGTGAAAACTTTGCGCCTTATCCCGTGAATGCTGGTGTCAATAGTTACCAGGTTAATTCAAAGCCAGTTATTAGTTTGCCAGAGAAAAACCCAAGTGATTTAGGCTCAAATGGTTGGGGTTTGGGTAAAGATAAAACTGAAAATGGTAAAGGTATGGTATTGGCTAACCCACATTTTCCTCATACGGGTAACTTACGATTTTGGCAATTTCATATCACTATTCCCGAGCATTTAAATGTTATGGGGGGCTCTTTAACTGGAATGCCAGGTGTGGTTAATATTGGTTTCAATGAAAATGTTGCTTGGACACATACATTTTCAACCGCTGAACACTTTGTAGTTTATCAATTAACCCTTAACCCTAATGACCCCGCACAAATGTCACAAGTGATTGATGGTGCAAATCGTTTGATCACATCGGAAGAGCTCGTTATTGATGTTGCAGTAGCACCAGGGCAAACTATTAAATTAGCGAAGAAAAGTTATTCAACGCACCATGGCCCTATGATTGTTGTACCTGGAAACTTTGAATGGGGAGCAGGTGGCAGTGCTTTTGCCATAAAAGATGCAAACTTAGGAAACGTTGATATTGTTGACCATTGGCTAGCGATGAATTTAGCTGGCAATATGGATGAATTTAAGCAGGCATTCCAAGATTATGATGGTGTGATTTTTAACAATACTATGTCTGCAGATGCAGAAGGTAATGTTTTTTATATTGATGATTCGACAGTACCGCACTTAACTGATTCTGCAATTAATGAGATGACAACAAACCCATTATTAGTTGGCGCTAAGCAAGCCGCTGGCTTTACTGTTTTGCCGGGGTTTTTATCAGTCTTTGATTTTGAGCGCCCAGTACCCTATGCAAACGCTCCGAAATACTCAGGTAGCGATTATGTACAAAATTCAAATGACAGCTTCTGGTTAACAAACGCCAATGCTCCTATTACAGGGGTTTCGCCGTTATATGGTCAAGTTGAAAACCAGCAAACGTTACGTTCTCGCTTAGCACATAAATTATTAGCAGATAGCGCAGGTAATGATGGCTTATTTAGCCCTGAAGAAGTTGAACAAGCATTACTAAGTAATCGCAGTTATCTTGCTGAAGGTGTTTTAACTGAATTGTTAAGCGCATGCCAAGCTCAGGGAAGTACGCCAATAGTGTTGAACTCGGGGAATGTTGATATCAGTAATGGTTGTTCAGCACTAGCACTGTGGGACGGCACAATGAATAAAAATAGTAGCGCCGCTCATTTATTCAGAGAGTTTGCCTTCTTGTTTGACAATAACCCACAATGGCAAGCAAGTTTTTCGGTTGATAGCCCAACAACAACACCAAGCGGTTTAGTTAATAACACCACAACACTTGAACAATTTGCACAGGCAATTGTGAATGTGGAGTCTGCCGGTTTGGCACTAGACGCAACATTAGGCAGTGTTCAGTTTGTTGAGCGTAGCTTACCTGATGGAACGGCTACAGGGGTGAAAATACCGTGGGCTGGCGCGCACAACATTGAAGGTGGCTTTAATGTGTTTAACACCCGAACGGGTAATGATGGTACTTTGCTGCGTCGTCACGTGTATCCGGCACAAAATAGTGATTCAATTTTAAGTGCAGCCGGGCAGGGTTATCATATTAATTATGGTAGCAGTTGGATGACTGTTGTTAACTTTACTGACGAAGGGCCAGTTGCACGAGGTTTACTAAGTTATTCGCAATCTCACGAATATGGCAGCGATCACAATTTAGATCAAACCATGCTGTATTCGCAGCAGCCACAATTAAGGCCATTACGTTTTACTGAAGCAGATATTGAAGCAAATAAGATAGCAGAGATGACTATATCTTCAGCGCCTGAGTAATTTTAATTTATTGCAGTTACTAAAAAGCCAGCAATAATGCTGGCTTTTTATATACAGGATGTAAGGTATGTCGCGATCACATGGATGTAATTCATGAAGCACTATTTATCGTTACTTAGCGATAGATGCTAATTCTAACGTTACTTGGTCGATACCTAAGTCTGATATCTTTCTGTTAAACTCAGCCTGTTTACTGCTAACTAATGAAATACCCTCAACGATCATGTCGTAAGCTTTCCATTGCTGAGACTTCTTATCCTTACGCATTTGAAAAGTAATTTTAATATCAGGCTTGCCGTCATCAACAATTTTTACATCAACAGATGCAGATTTAGCCTTTGGCTTTAACTTAGTGCCCGGTTCAAATAATACTTTTTGGTTATGGTATTGCGTTAACGCGCTAGCATATGTTCGTACCAAATAAGAACGCATAGCTGCTACAAATTTAGCTCTTTGCTCTTTTGTAGATTTTCTTAAGTGTTTACCTAAAATTTTAAATGATGCGTAGCGATAATCGATTGCAGGCATAAGCTCAGCCTCTACAATATCACGCATTAATTCAGGGAATTTTTTTAACGCTTCTTGGTTATCAGCAATTTTTGTAAAAAGCTTATTACCCGTAACTTCTATTACTTGATATGGAGATGCAACATCGTTAGCTGCAAAGCTGTTCTGTATAAAACTGGTAAGTAATATAACAAGTAGAAGAAACTTTTTCATGGGGACCCTTGTCTGGCTAAAATTAAATTATAGTTGATATTTTCAATTGCTGTATTATACATACCGACCGCTCGGTATGTAAATTGCTTTTAACGCTATAATAGAAGATAAAGTGTTAAGAATTGTTACCCGGAAGGTCGAATGCGTGTAATTAAAGTTATTTTCTTAAATCGTGTAAATAGCGGCACAGCTCTTTAATGACTTTATCGAACAGCTCTTTGTTAAGTGAACTCTTGCTTAAGCTTGACGAACCATGGAAAGTAGAAACAATAAAATATGCGACTTGGCTAAAATCTAAATTAGCTTTTAAGGTGTCACTTACGCGCAGCAAGTTTGTGGCAATTAATAAATTTAATTGTTGTTGCATTGCTAGAATGCGAATGCGAAAGCCTTCATCAACGCCAGACATTTCCTGGCATAGGTTATTAAGTGGACAGCCACAAACCACTTCATCACAGCTCATTTCTTTCGACATTGAGCTGAAAAAATCACATAAACCTTGAATCGGGTCTTCAGATTCTACTGGCGGCTGCCAAAGTGAAATAAATGCAGGTGCGTATACTTCTTCAAATACCGCATAGCCAAGCTCCATTTTATTTGAGAAATGATGATACAAAGCACCTTTTGATATTTCACAACGTTTTAAAATACACGATAAGCTCGTTGCGGTGAAACCATGTTTATGAATTTCATCAGCACTAACTTCTAGTATTTTCTGCCGTGTTTGCTCTGCGTCTCTCATTTAAAATCTCAAAAAACTGTAGCCTTTAATATCTAAAGTTTAACCGACCGTTAGGTCGGTTGCAAAGGCTAGGTGAGCATTTTTTGTTATTATTTGTGATCATTCCAGTATAGAGCTAGATCGTTTCTAATGAAGCTGGATCGGTTTTAGGTACATATTTTGAGCTGAAAGCCTTGCTTTGCAGTTGATACAATAATTAATTTCAACTAACTGTTTGCTTTAGTTAACTAAAGCAATAATTTTTGCGGTTCAAAGTAGTATGCTTGCAATTTATACGATAAAGGTTCAATCCAATGAATGATCTGCGTACGTTAGGCTAACTGGCTAAACTTAAAGGCCACTTTAAATTTTAAGGTAACTATTGACAAATTATTATAACAACCTATCATTTGTTTAATTAATGACGAATCGTCACAATGATATGACTCCAAGAATTTTAGATGAACATAGCTTAAAAGCTCGTGAACAAGATATTATCGATGCAACTATTGCATTGATTGAAAAGCATGGTGTAGAAAATATTACCATAGATAAAGTTGTGGCTGCAGTTTCCTATTCAAAAGGAACCGTTTATAAGCACTTTCTTGGTAAAGAAGATCTGCTATTAGCCATAGGTAATCAAGCGATTACTATTATGCATGATTTATTTAACCGTGCAGCACAGTATCAAGGTAGTGCAAGAGCGCGGATGCTGCTATTAAATGTTTCAAATTTAATTTATGCCATTCTTCACCCCGCGCTATTTAAGAGTGTGCAATGTTCTAAAAGCCCAAATGTCTATGGAAAATGCAGTGCTAAGAGGTTGCAAGAACAAGAGCAGTTAGAAGCGAAAGTAATGGGAACAACATTTGGTATTATTGAAGATGCTATCGCCAATAAAGAATTTGTACTTCCAAAGCATATGACGCTTCAGCAAGTTTGCTTTGCAACTTGGTCACAAACATTTGGTGTTATCTCTATATTATCGTCAGAGGTTGAACAATGTTCTGGAAGTTCAGGTCTAGTTGTAGAAAGAGAGCTGTTTAATCAAACAAACTTATTATTAGACGGACTGCAGTGGGTGCCATATTCTGCTGAAAAAGACTATAAACAATCTTTAAAATCAGCACTCGCATTAGTATTTCCAAGTGAGCTAGCCTTATTGAAATCAATGGGGCGTGAATTTAATTTTAACTAAACAAATTAATGATTCTATTAAATTTTAATTTTTTGATTTAATTGGAATTTATTTGTTTTTATAAGCGGTAGTGCATACCGCTTTTTTATCCTTAGATAGTGACGAATCGTCATTATCGGGAGTGTTTTTTAATCGGTGCTTGCATCGTTTTTTTACAGTAATTGGTGACGATTCGTCACAATGGAGAAACCATGAAAGATAAACTGTTTGGCTTTTTCGAGAAACATCCTATTTGGGTTATTCTCGTCAGCCTATCTATTGCCTTTTTCGCCGCGTCAGGTGCGCAAAATTTGGTATTTAAAAGTGATTACCGAGTATTTTTTGGTGAAGATAATCCACAGCTAGTGGCTTACGAGTCAATGCAAAAAGTATATAGCAAGAGTGACAATGTTTCATTTGTCGTTGTTCCCGAAAATGGCAATGTTTTCACCGCTGAACATTTGGCTGCACTAAAAACGTTAACAAAGGCCAGTTGGCAAGTTCCTTACTCTACAAGAGTAGATTCAGTCACAAACTTTCAACATACCTATGCTGAAGAAGATGACATGATAGTTGAAGACTTAGTCATGGATACTACCAGTTTGACTGAGCAAGAGCTGCAGAAAATAAAGAACATTGCCATAAATGAACCCTTATTAGTTAATAAAATTATCTCACCAGAAGGGCATGTCTCTGTTGTTAATGTCAGTGTGCAATTTCCGGCTATCGACCCTACAGCGGAAGTGGATGAAGTCTCTTCTTTTGTTAAAAACATGGCAGCTGAATTCTTAAAAAATAATCCTGGCTCAGAAATTCATATGTCGGGAATGGTTATGATGAACGGTGCTTTTACTGAAGTCGCCATGAATGACAGCGCGACATTAGTTCCGTTGATGTTTCTCATTGTCATAATCTTTATCGGACTAATGCTACGCACTATTTCAGGCACGTTTGCTACCGTGTTAGTTATTATTTTAAGTATTGCGACCACAATGGGAATAGCAGGTTGGTTGGGGTTTTATCTAACGGGGCCATCTTCTTCTGCGCCCACGATGATTTTAACGCTGGCTGTCGCTGATTGTATTCATATTCTTTCGACCATGTTTTATGAAATGCGCCAAGGTAGCGATAAAAAGTCAGCAATCGCAAAAAGTATACGATTGAACTTTCAACCTATTTTTATTACCAGTATTACTACCGCCATTGGCTTTTTAAGCATGAATTTTTCTGATTCACCACCATTTCATGATTTAGGAAATTTAGTTGCTATGGGCGTTATGCTGGCATTTATTTTTGCTATTACTATTTTCCCTGCATTACTGGCGGTATTACCTATTAAAGTGAAGCCTGTAGCGGAAGGGCAAAGTGATAAAATGTCAAAATTAGCGGGCTTTGTGATTGCAAAAAGAAAGCTGCTACTGCCATTAACTAGCGTCATCATTATTGCATCGGCACTCTTTATTCCAAAGAACGAATTAAACGATGACTTCGTTAAATATTTTGATACGTCTATTCCTTATCGTGTTGCTACTGATTTTATGCAAGCTAACTTGTCGGGTATGACTTTATTGGAAATCTCAGTAAAAACAGGGATATCTAGTGGCATTAACAACCCTGAATATTTACGTAATCTAGCTGAGTTTAGTGACTGGCTCCGCCAACAGCCTGAAACAGATCATGTGAATACTATCACTGACACACTTAAGCGCCTCAATAAGAATATGCACGCTGATGATCCTAGCTGGTACAAGCTGCCAACGGATCAAGAAATGGCAGCACAATATCTTCTGCTTTATGAAATGTCTTTACCTTATGGTCTTGACTTAAATAACCAACTTAATGTTGATAAATCATCTGCCAAGCTTGTTGCGACGTTTAAAAATTTAACAAGTAACGAGTTAGTGGAATTAGAGCAGAGAATTAATACCTGGTTTGAAAGTAATGCAGCGCAATACCAAATTGATATTGCTAGTCCAAGTCTAATGTTCGCACATATTGGCCAACGAAGTATCAATAGTATGCTTATTGGTACAACGTTAGCATTATTGTTGATTTCAGTTATTTTAGGTTTCGCACTGAAAAGCTGGCGTTATGGAGCCATCAGTTTATTACCTAACCTCATTCCGGCAGGGGTTGCCTTTGGTATTTGGGGGCTTATTGAAGGACAAGTCGGTATGAGTATATCAGTCGTTATTGGTATGACACTTGGTATTGTTGTTGATGACACTGTGCATTTTCTAAGTAAGTATCTACATGCTCGTCGTGAAAATAAAGCGGCACCTAAAGCTGCAGTTCACTATGCTTTTAGCAATGTTGGTAGCGCCCTTTGGACGACAACTTTCGTATTAGCCGCTGGCTTTATCGTGTTAGCACAATCTTCATTTAGCTTAAATGCTGATATGGGACTCTTGACCGCAATTACTATCTTTATTGCCTTGGCCGTTGACTTCTTTTTCTTACCACCATTGTTAATTGCTCTTGATAAAGACAAGTCACTCACCAGTCAAAACACAGAACATGCACCTATAGCAACTGAGCTAACGCCGAATACAACGGCGAGTTAATTAAATTTTTGGAGAATATTTATGTTAAATAAAAAAACAGCAGTTGGCCTTTTTACTACCTTTGCACTAGTAATGGCCTCACATAGTATATTGGCTAAAACACAGGAAAAGCTTAGTGCACAAGCTCGTGGTTTAGAAATATCAAAAGAAGCAAAGTCGCGAGACATTGGTTGGGTCGATAATACGTCAGATATGACCATGCGCCTGCGTAATAAACAAGGGCAAGAGAGTATTCGTGAAATTAAAACTAAAACCTTAGAACTACTTGATGATGGTGATAAAAGTTTAACTATTTTTAATAAGCCTAGGGATGTCAAAGGAACATCATTTTTAAGTTTCTCTCATGCTGTCGGTAATGACGACCAGTGGTTGTATTTGCCGTCTTTAAAACGAGTTAAACGTATATCCTCTAGAAATAAATCAGGTCCATTTATGGGCTCTGAATTTTCATTTGAAGATTTAAGTTCGTTTGAAATTGAAAAGTACAATTATAACTACTTGGGTGATGAAGTAGTAAATGATCTTGATAGCTTTATGGTTGAGCAATTTCCTGTTGATGAAAATTCGGGTTACACGCGCCGCATCGTCTGGTTAGATAAAGCAGAGTATCGCGTGCAAAAAATTGATTTTTACGATCGTAAAAATGCATTGTTGAAAACCCTGTCATACAGCAATTACAAGCAGTACCTAGATAAATACTGGCGCGCTGATTCAGCCGAAATGATCAATCATCAAAGTGGTAAAAGTACAGAGTTACAGTGGCAAAACTACACGTTTAAAACCGGTTTAGTTGATGGTGACTTTAACAAGAATACCTTAAAGCGTGCGCGATAATTCACAATGAGTATCGTTAAAAAAATAAAGCCATTGCTGGTTGCTCTTGCCATAAACAGCATAGTGCAGCCGCAAGTCAATGCAGATGAGTTTGAACTTTCGGGGAAAGTTGGTTATGAACAGCGTTATTTTGCTGAAGAAAGTCAATACCAAAACCAATTATCTCGCAGCCAAGCCTCTATATTTTTTGAGCCGGAGCTCTACTGGGAGTGGGATGAAGGCAATAGCAGCGTAACTTTCAAACCATATTATAGATACGATGAGTTTGATGCTGAACGAAGCCATGGTGATATTCGTGAATTGTCATATGTTTACGCAAGTCGCGACTGGGAGCTCAGAGCGGGTATTCGTAAAGAGTTTTGGGGGGTAACAGAATTCCAACATTTAGTTGATGTTATTAATCAAACTGATGGTGTTGAAGATACCGACGGTGAGGATAAGTTAGGACAATTAATGCTTAACTTATCATTTGTACGTGATTGGGGGATCGTTGATTTATATTTATTGCCCGGTTTTAGAGAACGGACTTTCGTTGGTAAAGAAGGTCGCTTACGTGGTCCATTAGTTGTTGATTCAAAAAACGTAAGTTATCAATCGTCGGCTGAAGATAAGCATTTAGACTTTGCTGCACGTTGGAGTCACTCAATCGGAGTTTTTGATATAGGGAGTTACTGGTTCCACGGAACTAATCGTGATCCAATATTATCGTTATCAACAACAGAGCCTGACCGCTCGCCATCATTGCAGCAGCATTATAACCAAATGGATCAGTTAGGGCTTGATGTGCAAGCGACGATAGATGATTGGTTATGGAAGTTTGAAACTATTTATCGCACCACTGATGATGAAGATTTTTGGGCAGCACAAGCGGGTTTTGAATACACTTATGTTGGTGTTTTTGACACGAATGCTGATTTAGGTTTATTAGTTGAATATGGCTGGGACTCTCGTGGCGAAGGAGATAAAAACTCTTCCGGTGCGAGTATTCAAAATGATATTTTCTTTGGTAGTCGTTTAGCCTTCAATGATATGCAAAGTAGTGAAATGCTGGTTGGTTTTGGCGCTGATGTTGAGCACAGTGCTTTTAGTTTCATCATGGAAGCTAATCGACGTTTCGGTGAAAGTGTAAAAATCAGTTTAGATATTAGAGTAATGCAAAGCAGCGAACCAAGCGATGCATTGTACAGTTTGAAGTCTGATGATCACGCACAATTAGCCATAGAATATTATTTCTAGTGGTAAGTAAAAAGAGTTGCGCCAGCAACTCTTTAACCTGTCATATTAAAATTAAAATTAAAATTAAAATTAAAATTAAAATTACTTAACACCGTGCATTAATTTATTTATTTGTGGGCCAATAATAAATAAAAATGCACCGCCTATGGTCAATAACCAAAAGCTAAATGAAAAGCCGCTTAATGCTGAGGCGACTGTCATTCCTGTTTCACCACTCATTGAACCTGCCAATATCCCTGAAAAGTTATTACCAATAGCGGTACTTAGAAACCAGCCTCCAAATGCAAAGCCAGCAAGGGAAGCTGGTACTAACTTACTTACCATAGATAAGCCAATAGGTGATAAACATAACTCGCCAATCGTGTGCAACACATAGCAAGCGGCTAACGGCCAAATTGGGATCATATTGTTAGCATCTAGTAGGTTTTCAAGCGCGTAAATTAACACTAAAAAACCTAAACCTGTGCCGAGCAAGCCTAAGGCAAATTTACGTGGAATACTCGGCTCGACTTTTCTCTTATGCATAAAAACCCAAAGTGCTGAAACTATTGGCGCAAATATTAAAATGGCGACTGAGTTAACTGACTGAAACCAAGCAATTTTAAATTCGACGGCTTCGGTGATATTTCTATCAACAATGTTTTGCGCTAAAAAGGTAAATGAACTGCCAGCCTGTTCGAAAAACATAAAAAATATGACATTGAACAGGAACATAATTAAGCAAGCAATAACTCGATCGAAAGCTATTTTACCATCACGCTTAGCTTGTTTTAAAAGTAGCATTGCTAAACCAGCAAATAGCACAAATAAAATCCACGCTAGCACTTGTGCGCCAGCATAGGTCATTAAAATATAAACAGGGACAATAGATGCGACTGAACCAAAAATAACGTAGACAAGGTTTTTTGTTCTTAAAGGTGTTTTAGCTACTGAGCCAATACCTTTTAGTTGACGACGACCAATGTAAAACCACACATAACTGATTAACATGCCTACTCCTGCCGCGCCGAATACCGCTTTGTAGTTATCCATCATTGGCGTATCGGTTAACGTACTAGCAAGCCATTGAGTAATAATAGGCGACACCATAGCGCCAGCATTGATACCCATGTAGAAAATACTAAAGCCACTGTCTCGACGGTGATCATCTACGGCATATATTTTGCCAACCAAGTTTGAAATATTAGGTTTGAATAAACCATTGCCAACAATAACTGTTGCTAAGCCGACCATAAAAAAAGTTTCATCGGGCAGCATGATGAGAAATAAACCGGTTCCCATGATCACTGCACCAACAAGAATTGAATGTTGCGAGCCGATGACCTTATCAGCAATATAGCCACCGAAAATAGCGCTGGCATAAACCAGTGCTAAATATGCGCCATAGGTATTTGATGCAAATGACTGACCCGAAGTATCACCATTAAAAAACTGCGCAACAATGTACAGTGTTAAAGCCCAGCGAATACCATAAAAAGCAAAACGCTCCCAAAATTCTGCCATAAATAGCATCCATAATGGTTTAGGATGCCCCCATAAATTATCAAATTCGGGTAAAGCTTGTGTTGAAGCCATCAATCCTTCCTCATTTCTAATATTAATTTTTATTTAACCGCTATCAGCTTACGCCGATGATTTTTGGCTACTTGAAGCTAAGGTGAAAGTGGCTGAAAATTTTGGTGAAGATTTAGTGAAGCTTCACTGAAGAGTGAAGTAAAACGGTGAATAGCGCATAAAAAGTGCAGAGAATCATTGCACTTTGGTGAAAAGGCGATAAATTAACGGATACAATTTTATGTTGAATAATTGCTTAGTGCCTGATAACTATAACAATACAACCCGTTACATAATTAGTGACTTAAATTTAGATGTTCTCCGAGGTGAATTAACGCGTCATGATGAAGTGATCACCTTGCCTAAATTAAGTTACGATTTATTGGTGGCGTTAGCACAAGCGGCTCCTGCCCTATTAAGTCAAGAAGAGCTAATGGCAGCTGTTTGGCCTGATAGAGTTATTGGAGATGAAACCTTAAAACAGCGCGTTAAGCTATTAAGGAAATCATTAGGCGACAATGCTTCAGCACCGACATATATTGAAGCCGTACGTGGACGCGGATATCGATTAATTCCTGTGGTAAAGTGCGAATGTGTTGTCCGTAAACCACCTTCGGTAATGCTAGATTTAAGTGCTAACGATCGCTTTCCAAGCCTTAGTGAAAATCAATTTGGTAAATTATGGCGACGAATTTCATTGTTGGGGTTAATCGTTTTTATTGTGGCATTAATTAGTATTACATCAACGTCAATATTGATGAATGGTGTCGATAAAAATGACAAGGCGCTACTTGGTGAACAGTCACCTGATTCGGGTGAGAATACAGGCGCTAACAAAACCCGCAACAAAGTCACCGGCGATATGGATACAAGCATTTCAAAAGCGATGCGCTTTTATACCCGTGGCAGAGATTATTACCATAGATACCGCAAGCAAGATAACGAAATAGCTATCGACTTTTTTAACAAAGCAATTAATGAAGATAGTCATTTTTCATTGGCTTATTCGGCACTAAGTCAGGCCTATAGTCAGAAGTTTTTTCAATTTTCAGGACTAGAGCATGATAAGCAATTAGCAATCGATAATGCCTATCAAGCGTTAAGTTATGACAATAAATCTGCCGCAGCATACAAGGCATTAGGTACGGCTTATTACGTTTCTGGTTGGTTATCGAAAAGCATAAAAACTTTACACAGAGGACTCGAGATAGAGCCCAATGAAATTGAAATATTGATTAACCTCGCTTTTATTTACTCAGAGCAAGGTGAATTGGCGACAGCACTCACGTGGCACAAAAAAGTAATACAGCAAGCCCCTGAACATGCACTGGCAATGATGCATACCGGTTTAACATTAGCACGTGCCAAGCAATATGAATTAGCTGAAGTTTGGTATCAAAAAGCGTTCAGTTTACAACCAGATTACTTATTAACGACCTATCATTTAGCGCAACTGGCTATTGCCAAAAAGAATTACCCGCAAGCATTAGCACTTGTTGAAAATGAAAAGGGCAATAGCAACCAGCAAGCACTTTTTTTACAAACACAGGCTGATATTGCTTATTTTCAAAACAATATTGATATGGCTAAAAACTTTTATCAACAAGCGGCAGATTTAACACCCTCAGCTATTTATTCGAGATCTAAATTACTTTCGGTTTTATTAACTAAACAAATTAATTCTGTCGCTAAAACGAGCACGTTAGATAATAGTCAAGCAGCTTATGATGAGCAGAGTATTGCCGGATTAAAAGCCAAGCAACAACAGGGCAATGAGCAAGCAGAAGTCAGTTTATTGCTGGCGGAAATTTATAGTGCCAAAGCTGAATATAATATTGCGATGCGTTATTTGATTCAGGCAATTGAGCAAGGTTATCAACTTGATTATCGTGTCTATCAATCGCCTTCATTTAAAGGCTTACGTGAACAAGATATTTTTCAGCGTTTAACCGCACAAATGAAAGAAGCTATCGAAATTGATAGCTTCTTTAAGCAATAAGTAAATAGCACAATTATGTGCTGATCTATTGCAAGTTTTGTTTTTTATATAAAAACAACTTAAACCGTGCCTAATTCAACTAATTTACCAATTGGCTCATCAAGTGAAGATGGCGGCATAGTAAACCACTGTGGGCCATTTTTAGTCATATAAATACAATCTTCTAAGCGCACGCCAAATTCGCCTTGAATATAAATACCTGGTTCATTCGAAAAGCACATGCCCGGTTTAAGTATTTCTGTTTCACCATGCACAAAATTAACACTTTCATGACCTTCCATACCAATGCCATGACCAGTTCTATGCGAAAGCCCCGGTAATTTATAACCTGGGCCAAAACCTTTACTTTGATAATACTTACGCACTGCATCATCAACAGATCCCGCCTGCTGGCCAAGCTGTGCTTGTTCAAAAGCAACTTGTTGACCTTTTCTAACCGTTTGCCAAACCTCACGTTGTCTTTTACTTGGCTCACCAAAAACAAAAGTACGGCTAATATCTGATTGATAACCATGCACATTACAACCACAATCCATTAATACGATGGAACCTTCAGTTAAGGTTTGCTTTTGTTTAGTACCATGCGGGTAAGCACTGGCTTGGTTAAATAACGCCATATTCCAAGCGCCTTTACCGCCAAGCTGTGTTTGTGCGCTTTTCATTAACGATTTAACATCGCCTTGGCTCATACCCAGTTCCAGTTTCGACCATACATCTGCATACGCAAGTAAGGTAATCTCGTTAGCTTTGTGCATTAATTCAAGTTCATGCTGGCTTTTGTACATACGACAGCCGCGAGTAACGGGCTCAGCACTGACATGCTGCATGCTAGAAAGCTCAGCCATTAAGCCGTTCATAACAAAATAACGTACTGAGTTTTCAAAGGCGATTTTACCTTTAGTAATGCCAGCATCGGCTAAAATTTGTTTGACCAGTACAAAAGGACTTTCATGCTCTTGCCAAACGCGAATGTCATCACTTACTGCTAAGCTTTCTCGCACACTCGGCTCTTCAAAAAATGGACAAACCACAGCCACATTACCTTCTCGGGGAATAACCACTGCGGTTAAACGCTCGCTGCGCCACCACTGAATACCAGAGAAATAATCCATGGCTGCACCAGGCTCTAGTACCAAGGCTGCAATATCAAGTTGTTGCATTAATTTCTGTGCGTTAGATATGCGTTGTAGCCTTTCGGTTTTACTAATAGGTTTCACTGAATCGGTGATAGGCTTTAATTTACTGCTAGTGCCTTTTACATTACTTTCAGCGGCGCCGTGTGAACTTCCTGCAATGGCTGCTCCGGCAAGGCTAAGTGAAGCTAAGCTTGCACCACTGGCTTTTAAAAAGGCTCTTTTTGTTATATTCATTTTTTGTCCTGCGATCACTGTTAAAAATTTTAAGTGCTTTAACGAGTTACATTTTATAGCTTCACGCTATCGCTTTTTAATTAGTCGAGCAAGCCATTACCGACAAATCGTGGGCAATTTACGATGAAATATGAAAATTCGATTTATGGCTTAATGTGATACTGCGACTTAACGCAGAAACTTAGCGTATTAGCGAGTATTTTTTGTACATAAGTAGTGAGCGTGTTATCAATAATGTTCGGCACTAAGTTTAGGCACTTAGTTTAGGCATTAAGTGAGAATAATAAAATATGATAAAGCAAAATAGGTTTTCGCGTGTGAATCGCGTTGTTATAAAATTAAGCCTTGTTGTTACGGCAATTGTTGCTTCGGTTGCCACAGTGCAGGTGCATGCCAATGCAGACCGTGTTACTGGTAAAACTCATGCAACACGTTCAGAAGTTATTGCAGCTAATGGCATGGTGGCAACGAGTCAGCCACTCGCTACACAGATTGGCTTGCAAGTGCTAAAAGATGGCGGTAATGCCATTGACGCGGCCATTGCTGCTAATGCTGCACTTGGTTTAATGGAGCCAACCGGTAACGGTATTGGTGGTGATTTATACGCGATTATTTGGCATGCAAAAACTCAGAAGCTTTATGGCTTGAACGGCAGTGGGCGTTCACCTCAATCCCTTACCTTTGAAAAACTTAAAAAAGAACTCAATGCTTTAGATCGCGAAAACATTCCCCCTTATGGCATGTTACCTATTTCTGTACCAGGTACAGTTGATGGTTGGTTTGAAATGCATGATAAGTTCGGCGAAATGCCAATGAACAAGGTGCTAAAGCCTGCTATCGACTATGCCAATAACGGCTTCCCTGTAAGTGAGCTTATTGCTTATTATTGGGATCGCAGTGTTCCAAGATTATCGCCACAACCGGGCAGTTTTAAAAGCACGTTTACAATTAATGGTAAAGCGCCACGCAAGGGGCAAATATTCAAAAATCCTGAATTAGCTAATACGCTATCGTTAATCGCAGAACAAGGACGAGAGGCATTTTATCAAGGTGAAATTGCTGACAAAATTGACCGCTTTATGAAAGCTAATGGCGGCTATATTTCTCGTGAAGATCTAGCTAGCCATACTTCTACTTGGGTTGAACCTGTTTCAACTAACTATCGTGGTTACGATGTGTTTGAACTGCCACCTAATGGCCAAGGTATTGCCGCGCTGCAAATACTAAACATGCTAGAGCCATACAATTTAGCTGATATGGGCTTTTTGTCAGAGCAAACGCTGCATGTGATGACAGAAGCGAAAAAATTAGCGTTTGAAGATCGTGCTAAATTTTATGCCGATATGGACTTTTATGATGTACCGTTAACCGGGTTAATTGATAAAAAATATGCCATGGAGCGTAGAAAGCTTATTGGTGAACGCGCGGCTAAGCGTGTCGATGCTGGTAACCCCGCCATGTATCAAGGCGATACCATTTATCTAACCACGGCAGATAAAGACGGTAATATGGTTTCGCTAATTCAAAGTAACTACCGTGGTATGGGCTCAGGTGTGGTTGTACCGGGGTTAGGTTTTGTTTTTCAAGACCGTGGCCAATTATTCTCTATGGATAAAACCCATGCCAATGCTTATCAGCCAAATAAGCGTCCGTTTCATACTATTATTCCTGCATTTGTCATGAAAGACGGTAAACCATTTATTAGTTTTGGTTTAATGGGCGGTGCTATGCAGCCACAAGGGCATGTGCAAATTGTTACTAACATTATTGATTTTGGTATGAACCTGCAAGAAGCGGGCGATGCCACACGCTGGCAACATTTCGGCTCAACGGAGCCAACCGAAGCCAATGGTAAAACCTTGGTTGATGGCGGGCAGTTGGTTATTGAGTCTGATATTCCGTATCAAACGGTGCGTGGCTTAATGCAACGTGGTCACAAAGTTGGTTTTGATATGGGCGGTTATGGCGGCTATCAAGCCATTATGTGGGACGATAAAGAAAAGGTGTATTACGGCGCATCTGAGTCAAGAAAGGACGGACAGGCCGCTGGATATTAGCCATGAATTTTCACTGTAACTACTGCTGATTATTCGCAATATTTGTTATGCTGTTGCCAGCTGATTTTTTAAGTCAGCTGGCTTTTTTAACTGTGTAAGAAACTGAAATTCAAATATTGGAAGTAAGAAAACAACTGATGGCAAAACCGAGTAAAAAAGGCCCAACCAAAACCGTTGATATATATTGCAACGGCTGCAACACCCTTTTATTTAAGTACCGCAAGGGCGGCAAAGGGGCGTTAGTGAAAAGCTTCAAAGAACGTATTAGTCAAGACTACACCACAAAGCCTTGTATTTGCCCTAAATGCCAAAAGCCCTTTGCCCGCGAAACCCTGATTCGTGGCTTACCCGCTTACAAATTTATTGGTGGTAAAGTTTGGTTTAAGTAGTTTTTAGAAAGTAAATTTTTGTTGTTTTTTAATTCTTTTATTTATAAGTTGTTGAAGTTGTGAGATATTAATCAGAATTATGGAAACTTTATGGAAAGCTTCAATGGTTAGCTATTTCCAACTTATCGATACTCATTTAATGTATGTATTTTTATGAATAAATTTGATTTAGAAAAATTAGTAAATATAAGAGTAAGCGAAGCTCGGGCTTTACTAGAATCTAATAACTTTCATGGAGCGTACTATCTAGTGGGATATGCACTAGAGTGTGCTCTTAAAGCTTGTATTGCAAAGCAAGTAAAAGAATATGATTTTCCGAGTAAACAATTAGCAAATGCTAGTCATACTCATAAGTTGGTTGAGCTTTTGGGTACGGCAGGGCTAAAACAAAAGCTAACTCAGAGAGAAAAAGAAGATCAAGAATTTAGTTTGAATTGGGCGGTAGCAAAAGATTGGACTGAAGTTTCAAGGTATGACTGTACAATTGAAAAAACAAGAGCGACAGATTTATTTAATGCTGTTACTGACAATGAATCAGGAATATTGACATGGCTAAAGACATATTGGTAACAGAAGTTTTGTCTGAACAAATGACAAATTCTGGAGCAGAACTAATTCGAAGGTTAGATAAGTTAAACTCTGAAATTAAAAGTGCTTTTTGGTTATTTTTTCCTGAAGAAAAAATCTGGAAGTTAATAATCGCATCTCCTTTAGTTGGTAAAAGTGGCCCCAGAGAGTTTTATAAGAGGATTATGGATTCAAATAACCAAGCAAATAGTGATGATAGAGTAGTGTCTCTGAATGATGTTGGTGTAACTAATATTGATCACCCAATTGTTCAATTAATGAAGTTTGCTATTGGCACAGGAGAAAATGATGTCTCTGAAATACGTTTCTCTAGGAGTACCATTAATGGGACTTTTATAGAAGATTCTCTTATCTATCGATCAACTCATTAGTTCATTAATAGGGGGTCATAAATAGTGATCGAACTTTAAGCATTTTTAGGGATAAAAGAGATTTAGAAGAATGAAACTACTATTAATACTTGCACTATTCACATCATCAGTATTTGCAGCCAAGCTAGACTTAACTGCTTATTCCGAATCTTTAGATTACGCGCAAGTGACGAAAGTGCTTGCGACGCAAAATGCCGACGGTACGTGGTGTTTTGGTACTTCAGTGCTGCATAACGACCAAGGTTGGGATCATTACGCCGATGCTTGGGAAGTTACCGATTTAGATGGACATAAATTGGGCTATCGACAACTGCATCATCCGCATGATCATGAGCAACCGTTTACTCGCAGCCAATGTAATATTGATGTACCGAGTGATATTTCTCAGGTTGTGGTGCGAGCCAAATGCAATAAACATGGCTATGGCGGTAAAGCTATGCTGGTAAAATTAAAGAGAAAGTAGATTTGAATAATTGTAAATAATCAAGTGGTTAATACTTCATGAGCTTACTTTTAGTTTATTAGTTTATCAAAATAGTTTATTGAGTTATTGAAAATAAAAACGCGACTTAATGTCGCGTTTTTGCTGAATAGTAAGCGGGCTTTGCTGGCTATTCAGATACTAACTTTTGTTTACCGAACTCTTTATAACCTTTTCGCCAAAAATATACTGCGACAAGTGCTGTTATAGTCGCTACGACAATACCAAATTCGTCGATATACCAAGCTGAGCTTTCATTTTCTAAGGTTATTGGTGTAAACACTTTTTGCATAAATACATTCCAGTTCATGTGAAATATTACCGCAGTCCATAAGCTATTAGTTTTGTATCTTAGGTAAGTCATGATCATAGAGGCGCTGGTTAACGCTAAGCTAAAAACAGCAATTTGATAATAGAGAGGTGTAACGCTGTTGCCATATAACCCCGAAATAATTAACGGCCAATGCCAACTTGACCAAATAATGCCGCTGACTAAAGCAACACCGGTAAATGACATAAATGAGGAAAGCTCTTTAACAAGAAAGCCTCGCCACGCTATTTCTTCTCCTAGCACTGACGGTAACGCTAACATAAAGGAAACAGAGGCGGTAAAAAGCAATTGAAAAAGGATCAGTTGCCAGTCATCCCAACTTTCTAGGTTGTAACTTGCTTTTTTTTCTAAGACAAATTGCGTGTCATACCAAGTGCCGAAATCACAAAGCCAGATAATTGAGTAGGCTGCCATAATGATAGCTAACGGTATTAAGTAACTTTGCCATTGATATTGCCAACTTCCCCATGTCCAGCCTAAGCTGGAAATTTTACGTTGCCTAATTAAGCAAGTTAACAGCGCTGCAAGACCTGTAGACATCATTAAAGGTGAGGCGCTTTGTGTTCTGTATATCAGCCAGTATCCTATGGTATATAGCACGCTCGTTAAGAAAAAAAATAGCAATAGCGTTATGATTGAATCACGAGTAATTTTCAATGGATAAATCCTTTTTAATTATTGTTTTAAAATATATTTTTAAAAGAAAGTGATTATTTCCTTTTACTAAGAATGAGCACAGCAAATAGAATGCCATTTGAAAAGTACTTTAAAAACAAGGGATTAATTTTTGTTGGTTACTCGGCTTTGTCAGCATTACTATTTATTTGCATAAAAACGTTTTTAATAACTTTTTTGGCCACTCGTTTGTGTTTGCTTTCGGTATTAAAAAACGCGACGGTAAGGTCGCGTTTTATATTTGATGTTAGCGTATGATGCTTTGTTAGCTTAGCCGCAACACTTTTTATATTTTTTGCCACTTCCACATGAGCATGGATCGTTTCGGCTTGGCGTTTTCTCAAACGTGGTGGTGGTTGGTTTATTTAAGATAGCGCTTAGTTCATTAATATCTTCTTCAGCATTGCTATCAACCGTAATATTTGCAAAGAGCTGATGCTCAGCTACAAGTGCTTCAAGTTCTTTTTGTCGTTCATCGTTGGCGACAATTAAGGTTAACGGATGCTTTTGTGTACCAAGTTTAACAACGCGCTTGTTATTGTAACCTGACTTTACATGGTTAACTCGGGTGTGAATACGTCCTTTGTAATAAAGATCGTGCATGATGAACTCCGCTTATTAAATACCTAATTTTGCGCGGCAGTATAACGTAAAAAGTTAAATAGTCGACTGTTGAGTGCATTCATTGCTAATTGTTTCGTTCTATTATTGCTATAAATGTTTATTAGCTTAGCGTCGTTTATATATGACCCCAGCAATATGGGTAAATATAAGAAAGTAGATAGCGCTTTCAAATAGCAGATGCCACTTATTAGCATTAGCAAAAGAAGCATTATTAGTATTTTCCAGAGAAAACTGCAGTAAACCAAGCACATTTAATGGATGCTCGTAGTTGGTGATCATAAAAATTCCAGAGCCCATCAATAACAGTAACGTTAAGTACATGGCAGTATGAATGAGGCGGACTAGCCATTTATGCTTGGTATTTTCATAGCTCAAACGATAGTCAGCATGTAAGAAGAATTTATACCAAATAAGCCGCGCAGCTAATATGATCAAAAGAAATACTGCGATGATAATATGCAATTCAATGGCATCTTGTTTATGTTGCACCGCACCCTTTAGGCGGTAATCAATATTATGAATTCTACTGCCCATGTCAAACAATAGAAAAACAATAGAAAAAGAAGATAACCAATGCAGTGTTCTATCAACCACATAGCTTGTTTTCGGTAACACGATGAACTCCGTATTATTGCACGCGTATATTTTAATTCACTTTTTAGCAATTACTGTCAATGAACTATGGATTATGTTGTTTTTGAATATTCATTATTAAGTTTTTCGCTAATCAATTATATCTGCTGCATCTAATGCTACATCTATACCTTGAGATGCTTTTGGAAACGCTGAAGGGTCAGTGATACCTTGCTCATTGGTTAAATCGCGTATGTTTTTTTGTACGGTGATAATGGCAAATAGCGATAATACAAATGACATACCATAAAAGCCTTTTTCACTTAACAGCATAGTGGCATTAATAAGACCAATAACTAACAGTGCGATGGCTGAAAAGAAAGCGACCCAGCACATGCCCATAAATACATTGGTAACTGGTATGCCTTCTGATTTATCTCGAATGGTTTTTTGTAACGTAACAGCAGAGAACATTGCTAGTAAAAAAACCGCAAAATAATAGCCTTTTTCATTCAATTGCAATTCTGCATTCCACAGACCAATTAGGTAACCTAAGACACCAATAGCGAGTACACCCCAAGTGGAAAAAATGTATGCTGAAGTTGGTTTATTAACGTTTGAAGTATTTAAATGCATGGATAATTCGTCCTTGTTATTGCTAAGCTTCATACCAGCGCGGCTGGCCTTTGCTACGTATCTTACTGCGGTTAAGTATATGCTATTGATTAAAAGCATTGATAGTCCTTTACTCGCGCGTCATTCCTTTTTATATCATAACGTTACGCCATGTTGGAAATTATTGCTAGTGATAACGTGCTATGGTGGCAATAAAAAAAGCGCTATATTGAAATAGCGCTTTAATTATTTTGTTAGCGTTATAGAGTTATATTATTCCATTAACCACATTCTTGCTTTACGACCTGGTAAGTAGAACTTATGCCATTGGCTATTTACGTTTTGTACATCAACACCTTCAACAACGTCACGGTAGTTTTTGTGCCACCATAAGTTATGTTCGGCGGTATTTACCCATACGTCTTGACCACTGTCACATTTGTTAATACCGACTACACCAATATGATCACGTTTGAATAAAATAATACAGTCGTTAAAATTCATCACTTGCATGCCATGACCTTGTGCAGCATTGTGGAACTTAACCATACCGGCAATATCTGAGCGTTTATATAAATCAACCCAGCGGCTACCATCATTACTTTCATTGTGATCAGAATAGATCATCGGAGTACCGCCATCACGCCCCATTATATAAGCATTGGCTAAGGTTTCGTCTGTAGCATTAAGAATTTGATATCTAAAGCCTGCATTGGTTGGTATGTCATGGGTAATTGAGAACGTTACTGCTTTATCGCCTGCCAATGCTTGGCCGTATGCGCCGGGATCAACCAACTGATTCATTGAACCGTCAAAACCAAATGCACCGCGAAGTGAAGCAAATAGTGGAAAATCATATGCGTCGTGACCAGTATCATTTAAGTAAGGGGCGAGAAAGCTGTCGTAGCTATTATCACCAGCGCCGCCAGAGGTGATGATTTCACCGAAAACATGAACACCATTTTTTATGTCGTTATTAAATACGGCGTTAATATGATAATTACTCATATGTTTGGCGGCATCAACGCGAAAACCAGTAACACCTATTGTTTTTAATGCTTGTAAGTACGCTTGTTGTTGAGAAACCACCCAGTTGTTAGGATCTAAATCCGGTAAGCCTACGTCGCCATTACCCCCACATAATCGCCAATATTGAACGTGACCTGGGTTACCCCAGTCGGTAATACAGCCTGCAGGATGAAAATCACCCGCACCTAAATTTCCATGCTGTAAATCACCGAATAGTTTAATTGAGTTGTAGTAAGTGCTGTTGGCTGCATACTCTGCTAGCACTTCAGTTCCTGGGTAATTCAAATCTGAACGTTTGTATGATTCATTTGCCATATGATTAAATACAATATCGGCATAGGTTTCGACGCCTTTGGCTTTTAACGCATTGACCATATCTTTAAAGTCATTAGTGTCGCCTAATGGGCTATGGATTAGTCGAATATCTTGTGGCTGGTAGCGAGCCCACCATTCGTTACCTGATGATTTGTAAGCGGGAGAAACAAGCACTTTCTTATAACCTAAATCAGCAATTTCTTGTGCTTTGGCGGCTACGTCGTCATAGGTCCAGTTAAAAGCATGCAATATAGTATCTGCCGCTGAAGTTTGGCTAAAAAGTAATGTACTTGCTATTGCTGATATTTGCGTGAGTTTTTTAATGGTAGTTTTTAGTTTCATGCTTTCCTCGTTTACTGCTGGTTAATTTTTATATTTATTATTGGTGGTTTTATTAATTTACTTTGAATAGAGTGTTTCTATTTTGTTAACAGGGATAAGAGTGAGTTGAGCATAAATTAAGCAATAAAAATTAACTAGATAGCTGCATACGTATTCATAATAAGAGTCGAATTTGGTTTGCAGAAACTATTATTGTGAGTTTTTAATGGGTAAAACCATTTAGCGTTGTTTTTTTGTGTTTATTGACCTCATATTAAAATGAGGCCATGGTTAAAACTGTATAAATGATTAGGTTAAAATTGTACCGTTAGACCAATAGAGGGGAACATTTCCATTCCAGTATCCTTTTTTATCGTGAAATTGTTCAAGGTGTCATTCTCGTTAGGTTCGTAAGAATAACCGGAAACGTTCGAGCTATTTGAGGCGTTAATAATGGCAAAGTTGACCTCTGACTTTAAGCCGAAAAAGGTTGTTTTGTAGTTTGCTTGCAAGTCTAAGCGATAATACACAGGAAGAGTTTTTGAGTTTAACTCTCCATACCTTGCTTGTAAAAATCCAGGGTAATCTGGGTTTTCACGTAAACCAATAATAGGCGTATATTTTGCCCCGCTGCGAATAGTAAATTTCATGCCGAAATCCCACTGCTCATTCAATTGATAATTTGCCACAACATTTGCTAGTAATGGCGTATCTAAATAGTATTCAGTAGTTATTTTCGTCAGGTCATTAGTTCTTTCGCTTTTTGACCAACTCAAAGAAGCCCAGCCATACCAGCCATCAGACAGGTGTTTGTTAATTACCCATTCAACACCTTTTGCACTTCCTGATAAGTCATCACTATAGTGTGATGCTGAGTCAGGGTGATCAGTAGGTAATGATAAGGCCATGTCTTTTAAGTCTTTATAATAAACATCTACCGAAGTGTTCCAAGTGTCATTTAAATCGTATGAAAATCCGATGGAATAATGGCTTGATTTCGGCGATTTTATTTTAGGGTTTCCGAGTTTTTTTAATGCGGTGGTGATATCAGGAAAGCGACTATAAGTACCATATTTGGTGGTTATGGTGAGTTCATCGGTAGGAAACCAGTTAAGGGCAAGCCTAGGGTGAACAAAGCTTTGATTTGTGTAGTTGTTTTTTTCTGCGCGTAAACCAAGATCTAACTTTATGTCGTTGTTAATGCTCCAAATATTGTTGAAATAAAATGCACTGTCAGTGCTTTTAAGTTTATCGTTATCTTGTACTCTTTCTCCTTTTTTACTTTCACAATCAGCGTCATTGTCAGTACAAAAATAAGGGATCATGTCATAGTTGTAATCGCTGACACTTTGCTGAAAATCAGCACCAATTTTTTGTACATGACCATCAAACCAATTGGCTTGATATAAGGCGCGTAAATTTAAGCGCTTTGTTTCCAAGTTAATAAATTGCCCCTGGCCATATTTTTGTTTATTCTGTTCATTCATGTGCCCTAATGATATTTGGAATGTATCGTGATTTTCTGCGAAGTACTGCCAAGATAAGGTTTGTTGATCGAATTTTGTATTAAGAGACATTTCACCAATTGAGTCAGGGTCGACTTTAGCCGATTCTGACTCGGCAGAAATGTTCAATGCTCCGACGTCACTTGCACCAGTAACACTGAAAGTGAGCTTTTGATTATCGCCAATTAACCATTGATATTTGCCTTGATAGTCATCACTAATAGGCGACTTAGTGATTGTTTCTCCATCATCTTCTTCACCCTCTGTTAGAAATAGGTGCAATAGGCTACGTCTATATGAGAAATAAAAAGCCTGATCTTCTGCGAGCCCACCTTCAATCATTATGCCCGTTTTTAGCATACTAGCATCAACAATTGTGGTGATATCTTGGTTGCGAGGATCTCGTAATTTAACATCAAAAACACCGCCAGTTGCATTACCATATTGACTGCCAAAACCTGCGGGATAGAGCGAGAAGTCGCTAATGACGTTTTTGTTAAATATGCTATCGCCAAATAAATGGAAAATGTAATCAGCGGGCATGTTATCAATGTAGAATGCGTTGTCGTCAGGAGAGGAACCGCGAATGGCTGGCTCTCCGTCATCACCACCCGCGTAAACAACGCCGGGTAAACTAAATACTGAGCTAAGAGGATCATTAGCAATACTAGGAACACTTAACAATTTTGCCGTTTCTTCGGTCATTTCGGTATTAGCTTGATTGCGTTTTCCGTTTACTTCAATAACTTCTATTTCATTTTTGTCGCTTTCCAATTGATTTTTTTTGAAGTTTTTCTCTGAGCTCACTTCATTAGCATTGGCAATTGCTGAGGTGATGATTAGGTATGACGAGATATAGCTTAAGTTTTTTAGGTGTTGATAAGTTCTCTGCATAAGTGCTTGTATTGATGGTAAGTGAGGTCAAATACGGTATCAATAAGTAAGTCTTTACAAAGTAAGCATATGTAAGCTAGTAAACTGAATAGAGGAAGGGGGTATAAGAGTTTAGAACTCGTTATTGCACTTTAACTTTAAAAGCACGTGCAAAAAACTAAGATGCGGGAATGCACCTTAGCTCATAAATGCGGATTAATTTTTCTCTTGATTACGTTGTTGGGCGAGTGCCTGTAATTGCTTAGATTGCTGATGTAAGCTATTACGTACTAAGGCTTCGCGGTCTTCTTCTCGAATATGGTGAAAAATTACCTTATATGTTGCCCCATCTGTATTTTTTTCAACACTGACTATTTCACCTATGCAATATACTGCACTATTTTCTTCGGTAAAAAATAGCTTTAAATTTAAGTATTCACCAAGCTCGAATGCAGGTTCATTTGAAGACTGAAATATAACACCACCACCGCCAAATTTAATTGCTTGTTGGCGTTCATTGGCCATGTCTTGTTGACTAAGTATGTAGCCTACTAGTAAGTCCATTTTTTGTGCTTGATGGTTTAAGTATTCCATTAATTGGCTTGCTACACCAGCTACGGCTTGCAATGGGCGTAATGCACTTTGATCTAAGGTATTTATTTCAGAGGCAATTTTAAAGGGCGTTGGCATATCATTAAGAAATTGCTCATAACTGGGTAGATTTTCTGAATTAAGTGTTGTGGCATTAATATTAAAGTAATAATCAATTGAAAAAAATTCGTCAAACTGTGCTAATTTCGTTTTATCTGCTGATGTTTCCATGCTTGACCACCTTAATTACTTTAATTATTACTTAACTTTGTATTCGCCAGAAACACGTTAACGGCACATTCAGACATTTCATCTATTTGGTTTGCTTGTGCGTAAATGCCGTCAATCACTAATCTGGCAATGCCGTGTAATGTTGCCCAAGATACCTGTGCAAGCCTGAGCGTGTTTTCTTCGGCGTTTATAATACCTTGCTCTTGCCATAGCTTAGTCATTTCTACTTGATAATTGAAACTGGTATAGGCAATGTTTTTCAATGTTTCAGTGCTATTATTCTCTTTCCAGATAACTCGTCCAAACATCAGTTCATAAAGTGACGGATTTTCCGTAGCAAAAGCTATATAGGCGTGTACGAAATTTCGGTACTTGTCTTCATCAGACATATTTTCCTGGGAGAATATTTCACTAGATAGTTGATGCCAACGGCTAAAGCCTTGTTCGGCAATTGCACATAGTAGGTCGTTTTTATCGGTAAAATGGTGATAAGCTGCCGTGCGAGAAACACCTATACGTTCGGCCAACTTACGCAATGATAAATTTTCAATACCGGCCTCAGCTACCATTTCACTGGCGGTAGAAATCAAGGATTTGCGTAAATCACCATGGTGATATTTTGCTTTAGCTACCACTGAATACCTGCCTAAAAATGAGAATATTCATTACAGTGTTTTTCTCGATGGCAGTGCAACATTGGCAAATATTAACCCCGCCACTAATGACATAAATATTAGAAAGGCTTGTGAGCCAATGTCGGTTGCATTAAGCATCGTTTGGCCTGATACCGCATGATTTAAGCCAATATAAACCTTACTTCCCGGGACTAGTACCACCAAACCAAGTAACTTAACGACACTTGAAGGTAGCTTCATTAATCTTGAAAAAATATTACTGTAAATACCTAAAGCAAAGGCACCGACAAAAGCACCCAACGCAACACCTAGATACTCAGCACCTAGCATGCTTGCGCCAAAGGCAATATAGCCGGAAATGATCCCCCAAGGGGCATCTTTTTTTCGGCATTTAAATAATATAACTAAGCTGATAGAAAGCGTGGTAACAGCAGCCCATAACGTCCAGTCAGGCGTATGTGGTGGCTCTACAAAAACAACTTCACCCCAGAGCATTTTCCCCAATGCGATACCCAGTACACCACCAAAATAAATTTTGAATAGGATCATGATGGCATCCATGATCCTTGCCGTACCCGACATTAAATTTCGAGCGGCTAACTCAGATAAACCTAAAGTTAATGCTAAGCCAGGAATAAAGGCAATAATGCTAGATAATATGACTAAAGGGATGTTTATGCTGGGGTCAACTAGTGCTATTGCAGATGCTAAAAACGCAGAAGAAAGTGCTGATATCGGCTCTAGCATGTCGGTAACGCGACGTGAGCGCTCAGCCCAGAAAGTAAATAAACATACCATCATGCCCAATAATGTTGACCAGAAAACATCATTCCAACTGGTTTGCATTAGCATGGCAAATGCGCCACTTGATGCACCAAATGCAAGGAAAGTTAATATACGGCCATAAGGACTTGGTTTATTGGCAATATCATCTAAACGTTCTATGGCTTCGGCCAAGGTTCTTTGACCTGATGTGAGCTCGTCAACTAGCTCATCGGCTCGTGCCAATGATCCTAAATCCAAATCGCCAGGTGCTACACGAAGTATATGATTATAGTCTTGGTTTTCATCGTCTTGAGATAGTATAAAAGTTAACGATGTCGGTGTAATTACAAAAGAGCTATAAACCCCTAAACTTTGCGCGACATTAGTTAAATGCGCTTCAAGTCGGTATGCGGGGGTGCCAAATTTATGTAAGGCTTTGCCTAAACGAATTATAAAGCGACGTTTATCGTTAAAATTGTCAGTACTTGTCATGGCAATAAACTTGGATCGTGAAGAATTTTTCTATGGTAATTGATTCATTTTAAAATGAAAGCGGAGATGTTCATTCTAGAGATAATTTTTATTAATTGTTGGTAAATCATTCAAGTTTTTGAGAATTTACGGACGACATCAATATCGGTATGATGGCATATAAACTTTTTAAAGAATGTAAATTTATGACCTTACTGATAATTCTAGCTTGTGTATTTGGTGCCGTCGCCTTAATGGTAGTTTTAGGGGAACGCTTCGGTAAACCTATGGAAGTTGAACAACAACAAAAATACTCAAAAATATTGTGGGTAGTGGTTTTTATTGCCATTGTTGGCGCTATTATTCGGGAAATGCTTTAAACACTAAATTATCGTTGTTGCGCAGTTATTAATTGAAAATTATTAACTGTAGAATCTGTATTGAAATATAGTCGTGGTTAAGTTAATCCGGTATTTATAACTATTAGCTCGCTCAGTCGCTCGTCAATCACCAAGAAAATTCGTTACTGTGCTCTACGTTTCCTTGTGGCGAATAGTTACGCTCATATACTTTCACTGCGCCCGACTGTGATTGCATGATAATAGCGGTTGATCGAGTACCGTAGTCATCAGAGCGTATAAATATACTGCTTAATAAGGACTCTAATTCCTTACTAATACCTGTTGTTGGTAAGTTAATGTCACTTGCAATTTCGTTATTCTTCATCAACGAAAAAAGTTGCTCTAAGTTAAAATTATCACCTTTAATTAACTGGTTTATCTTTTGCACACCCAATGCCATTTTTGGCCAAATGTCATCTAAAGCGCCATTACAAATACTATGAAACCCTGGGCCGAGTGATATTAAACTTTTATTAACACTGTCAAAGGCTTGTAAATTATTTAGCGTGCCAAAAATAAGGTTGAAATCATTATATTGTTCGGATGAAAGGCCGAGATGATCTCGCGTTTGTTGGGGGCTCTGCAATAATGCATTTACGACTAGATCACCACGAGTTTGTTTATTGGCATCAAATTTATTAGCAATTCGAAAATTCGTTAACGCGGCAAACTGACCCGTTTGAGTTAAGCCAAGCCAAGAGCCGCCAGCTTTTAAATCTTTACCGGCGAGAATATTTTCTTTTTGCCACCAATGCATTCGCTGTGTTGGGCGTTGATGAAACTCATCTCTGTTAGCGCAAATAATGACAGGGTAGTCAGGGTGTTGTTCAATGGCGATGAATAAAATACACATAATTGCCTTTTTAGATCTAAGTAATAATGTCTAGTGCTTTAACTCAACACTATCATAGGATATGGTTTGTAGCATAAAAATCACACGGTTAGCGATTGAAAAGGTGCGAAAATTTAATGCTTGAACTTCCCTCTATTGATTTAAAAAATAAAGTATCAGCGCAAGAATGGCAGTTACGGGTCGATCTTGCTGCATGTTATCGCTTAATTGCTTTACATGGCTGGGATGATTTAATTTATACCCATGTTTCCGTTCGTATTCCCCACACAGAGCATGTACTTATTAACGCCTTCGGTTTGAGGTTTGACGAAATTACCGCATCCAATTTAGTGAAAATTGATATGACAGGCAATATAGTGGATGCAGATAGCCCATTTGAATTTAACCCGGCGGGTTTTACTATTCATAGTGCTATTCATGAGGTTCGTCATGACGATATTTGCGCCTTACATGTTCATTGCAATGAAGCTATTGCAATTGCAAGTTTAAAAGAAGGTTTACTTCCTATTAGTCAGTATTCGATGTTCGCGTTGGCATCAATGAGTTATCACGATTATGAAGGGCTGGCTGTTAATGATGAAGAAAAAAAACGGTTACAGCAAGACTTAGGTGATAAGAACTTTATGCTATTGCGTAACCATGGTGCGTTGACTATGGGGAAAACCGTTGGTGATGCTTTTATGCATATGTATGACTTAATTCGCGCTTGCCAAATTCAAGTGCAGGTGATGTCGACAGGTATGGAGCCAATTCTGGTTGAGCAAAGTATTGTTGATGGCATAAAAGCACAGGCGAATATTGTTCATACAGGCTTAACCGGTGGGCAAAAGGCGTGGCCTGCTATGTTGCGAAGAGTTTATAAAGAAGATCCGAGTTTCGCGCTTTAAATACTAAAGAACAATTCAAATAAATTAACAGCGATAAAATTAAAGAGAATATAATGAAAGTCACTCATGTAGAAATTTTTGATATTGAATGTCCGAAACGCCCAGGTTGGAACCCGGTATTTATTCGAGTGCATACTGATGAAGGTATTACAGGTGTTGGTGAAGCAGGTCTTGCTTACGACTGGGGACATAGTGCAGCGGCAGCAATGCTAAAAGAAATTAGTGAAGCAGTATTAATTGGTTTTAACCCATTTAATACTGAATTGCTTTGGTCTCGTATGCTGCGAGAAAGCTTTTGGGGCTTAGGTGGCGGTCCCGTACTCTATTCGGCAATGAGCGCAATAGATACCGCGTTATGGGACATTAAAGGTAAGGCGCTTGGTTTGCCGGTCTATCAATTACTTGGCGGTAAAACTAATGATAAATTACGTACTTATGCCAGCCAATTGCAGTTTGATTGGGATGAACAGGTAAACAAACTTATCGAGCCAGAGCAGTATGCTGAAGCGGCCTTAAAGGCTGTTGCTCAAGGCTATGATGCCGTGAAAGTTGATCCTATTGTTTATAATCAAGATGGTAGCTCATCTTTTGATCGAACTAAGCTATTCACACCAAAACAAATGCGTTTATTTGGCAATCGATTACGCGCCATTCGTGATGCTGTTGGTGAAGACGTGGATATTATTTTTGAATCACATTCATTGATGGGAGCTGCGTCAGCAATTCAAATGGGTCGCGTTATTGAAGAAGTCGGTTGTATGTTTTATGAAGAGCCGGTGAATTACCTAAATGCCGCTGTGCATAAAAAAGTATCAGACAATGTTAACGTGCCAATTGCTGGTGGTGAACGCTTATATCACCGCTGGGATGCAAGGCCATATTTTGAAGACCAAAGTATTGATGTTCTTCAGCCTGATATTGGCTTATGTGGTGGTTTTACTGAAGCGAAAAAAGTTTGCGATTATGCAGATGTGTACGATATTCGTATTCAAGCACATGTTTGTGGTGGCCCAGTGGCAACTGCCGCGTCACTGCACCTTGAAACAGCAATTCCTAACTTCTTAATTCATGAGCATCATACTTATGCAATCAAAGATTGGAACCGTGAGCTATGTATGCAAGATCCACAGCCAGAAAATGGTTTTTTCCAAGCACCTGAAACTCCTGGCATTGGCATAGAGTTAAACGACGAGGTAGTGAAGCGTTCACCTAATGTTACGGTAAATGCGTTGAAGTAATGTTTATAGAAACGTAGATAAAAAAGGAAGCGAATGCTTCCTTTTTGTTTTATCCGCCTGGTGGGAAGAAGCACTTAAATATAATCAATTGGTAGCGCGGTGGTGTATTTTATTTCTTCCATAGCAAAACTAGAGCTAATGTCAGCAAAGCTTGCTCGAGTGATTAAGCGTTTATAAAAAGCATCGTAAGCTTTCATATCAGGTACGGCAACGCGCAGTAGGTAGTCCACTTCACCACTCATGCGATAAAATTCGATAATTTCCGGGAAATCTTCAGCAACCTTTCTAAATTCACTGAGCCATTTAGGATTATGTTGATTGGTTTTAATCGTGACAAAAACAGTTAAACCTACATTAAGCTTTTCAGGATCGGCAAGGGCCACGCGACCTTTAATAATGCCACTTTTCTCCATGGCTTGAATACGACGCCAGCATGGTGTGGTTGAAAGGCCCACTTGATCAGCGACATCACTTACCGATGCGGTACAGTCGTTTTGTAATATATTTAGGATTTTTTTATCAAATACATCCATAAAGGAATTAGCTTCTATTTTTATCTGAATATATAGAATATATTGCGGTAAAAATGATACTAAGGCGAGAGATATTTTAGCCGATGGCTATTTTTGTTGATTTGCTTTGGTACATATTTGCATCTGCAGATGCGAGCAGGGCTTTCATGCTTTTTCCATCGTCAGGGTAGGTTGCAACACCTATGCTTGCTGAAACATAAACACTAACATCGCCATATTGAATAGGAGTTTCAACGACATCGAGTAGCTTTTGTTTAATTTTATCGTCGTTAATTTTCTTATTCATCACAATTACAAATTCGTCTCCGCCAATTCTTGCGACAGTATCCGTGTCACGTACTATTGATTTTACCTCTTTGGCGATATTTGCTAGCACAACGTCGCCACATTGATGCCCGTAGGTATCATTTACTGGCTTAAATTTATCAAGATCAAAATAAATAACACTAAATTTAGATTCATTCCTATTGGCCTGAGCAATTTGATAATCAATACGCTCGGTTAATAAGTTTCTATTGGCGCACTTAGTTAACTGATCATAAAGCGCCAGCTTTTTTAATTGTTGTTCTTGTTCAATTTTTTCCGCTAATAATGCTTTAGTTTCAAGGATATTAGAAACGTGGCGAAGCTCGCTTTCTACGATCAACTTTAATTGTCCGAGCATTTTGTTTAATGGCTCTGGGTAGTTTGTTGGCTTAGTGTCGATAACACAAAATGAGCCAAACAAGGAGCCATTTGGCCAATAGAGAGGGTAGCCTAAATATGAACGTACTGGGCCATCAGAAACCGGCGGTGCGCAAGCCCACTCTTCATCACTTGCAGCGTTGTTAACATAAAGTTTATCGTTAGTTTCAACAATACGGCGACAGAAGCTTTTTATATCCCATGGCCAACTTGCATTCACTCGTAGGAAGTTATCCTCATTTGAACTTGTTGCTACAACATTAAAAGTTTCCTGACGATACTGAACAATGACACCACTAGCAGCATCAAAAAGTTCTGCCATCATATTGACTAGCTGTTGCCATTTATTGACATCTAAGCCCTCAATAGGGTGTTCTAAAATGCAGTTGTCAGTATTTATCATAGGTCACGTCACTCATTTTACGTCTAGAAAGATGACATTTCTAATAGTATAGAATGTCTTACTTAGATGACCAAATTAGCCAACAAACTTGCTTAGTTAAATTTATAAAAATGGTAAGCATTCTTATAACATAGCTTATCAAGGTCATTGTCACTCAATTGTGTATTACTAACATTTTCAAGCACACCGTAGTTCTGCCAAGTTTGCTGATAACTATTACGCCATAAACTTAGCGGGAAGTTACTGGCCAACATTACCCGATTAATGCCGAAACTTACTATGCAGTGATGAATCACCTCTTGGCACCATTTAATCGAATAATTTCTTTCGGCCATTTCATAACCAGAGCACTTGATAAAAATATTATCAAACTCTGCTAGGCGTTTGATGTTTTGCATCCACACCAACATTTTACTTTTGTTTAATGGGGGGAAACCAGCATGATTGATACAATAGAGTAGACCCGATGTGGCTGATATAATTTCGATTAAGCGATCAACTGCTTGGGTGTTTTCAATTGAAAGCTGTAATTCGAAGCTAAGATTTTGTTTAGCAATTTTTTGTAAATTAATCTCACTATTTGGATTACTCAGTATCACTAGTGCGTGATCATCTAAAATATACCGAATAGCAGCCACACTTTTGTAATGTACTAATTTTGTTAATTGTTTTTCAAAAACTGCAGGGGAGAGGGTGATATCTAGCATAGCAACACTGCGAAAGAGGACTTGGCAGTTCTGCTCAAGCCATTCCACTTCTCGCCACGGTTTTGCATTGTCAAAGCCGGCTTCAATATGAACAAAACCTGCTAACGTTACAGGGGATTTCAACGTTAGATCTTGCTCAGAAAAACTTTTTGCAATTAGGCTTTTATCAGGCCAATAAGGCGGGTTTTCTGGTCGTAGCCATTGATAATCACCTTTTTCAAGGTCAAATAAATGAATATGTGGATCAATAATTCTCATAATAGATTATTGTGCCGTGTAGCCGCCGTCGATTACTTGCAAACTTCCCGTGATGAATTTTGCTTTATCGGAACCAAGGAAATAAACTAATTCTGCAACTTCGTCTGCCTGTCCTAAGCGCCCTAATGGTTGCAGTGCAGCTTCTTCTGCGTGAACATCGGCTTTATTAGCGCCTGACTTTTGGCAGTAGTTATCAATAGCTTTATGGTAGAGTGGTGTTTCTATCGTGCCAGGACAAACGGCATTAGCACGAATATTAAATTGTGCGTAATCAAGGGCCGTTGTTTTTGCCATCGAGGCCAAAGATGCTTTACTTAGGTTATATGCAAATGAATTATGCTTAGCAATTAATGCCTGATCTGAAGCCATTAAAATAATAGCGCCATTTTGTTGTAATTTCATCGCCGGTAATACTGCTTTAATGGCAGCATAGGCACCCTTAACATTAATATTAAAAACACGTTCTAACTCATCTTCATTAGTGTTTTCTATGTTTCCCGAAAAATGAATACCAGCATTCGACACTAGAACATCAATTACATTTTGTTCAGCAATATCATTAATTATTTGTTTTACTTGCTTAACATTAGTGATGTCACATTGACGGAATTCACCGACATTAGATGAAGCTATATCTAAATTAAATACTTGATAGTTTTCAGCGACAAAACGCTTAACAATACTCAAGCCAATACCGGAGCTACCGCCAGTAACAATACAAACTTTTTTCATTTTTAATAAACACGTTAAATATTATTGTTAAATAGTATCGCTTACTTGTGTTGACTACCATAGCAATAGTGCTTTGAATTGACACCTAGCGCTATTATTGGCTAAAAGCTGCAATTTAGCTTAAATTTAAAGACAGATTTGTTGAATAAGTTGTTGAGTTTATTCGGTCTATTATCAAAAATCGACTCATTGTGCAGATGACTCCCATTCTATTACAGAGGTATTCAAATTGAAAAATTTGAAAGAAAAATTAAAATTCTATTACATCATGAGCATATTTAGCGTGCTGTTTGCATTACTCGGCTTTAGCTATAATGCTTGGCGCATGGAAGTTAGTGAAGAAAATAACAATGTGCGAACTGCAGCATTCGAAGTGCTTGAGCATTTGGGGGAGTTAGAGCATATCATCTTAACTGCACATTATGATGGTGATGAAATTTCCGGTAACCCTCGTAAAGGCTGGGTTGAAGTCGGCTTGGTTGTTGATTTAAGTGCACTTATTGCCCCTGATGTTGCCGATAAGGCGGTTATGTTAAAAGCAATTTGGGCAGACTCTTGGCATTTAATGGTTAGTGAAGAAGAGGTAGTTACCGAATTGGTTGGAAAAATTGACGACACCCGTATGGCAATAAAAATGGTACTTAAAGAAATGAGCTAACAGCTAATAGTTCTAGTAATTAAGTCGCTAATTGCAAAGCTATTAATTAAAGAGTTAAGACTGATTAGAGCAATTTTTACATAAGCCAAACAGTTCAAATTGGGCATCAACTAATTGAAAACCGACAGAAGAAACTGATTCGTTTAGTTCTTGCGTTAATTTTGAATTCATACTGATTTCTTGTGCGTCACCACAACTTTTACAAACAACAAAGTATTGATCTTGGTGGCTATGTTGACAAGAAAGGTGCGAACATACCACGTATTTATTAAGTGTTGGCAGTTTGTGAACTAACTTCATTTCAATAAAAAAATCAAGAATTCGATAAACTGACATTGGTTGAACTTTTTTATCATTATTTTGATTATAGAGTTCAGTCAAGTCATAGGCTGAAAGAGGGGATTTTGCATTGATAAGGTTCTTCAGTATATTGCGGCGTTTATCGGTAAAGCGGCCACCTGCTTGCTGACATTTTTGCGCTGCGTGCTCTAGCAAATTATCGATTAACATTATTTCCCTTACCTTTCTTCGTGCTTATTACTTCGTATTGATCATGACAATGTTAGCACATTGGCCAGTAGCACATCTATATCACACTGAATTGAAATAGAATATGACTAAAACTCATACGATAAAGTTTGTTTAAATAATTTATGTTATGTTGTATCATATCTACTATTGAGTTTCATCGAACCAACTAACCATATTATTAATTAGTCTCACAAATAAGGATGATTTGAATGAATCAACTGCAAAGCCCTGCCGATAAAATCGCAATTAGTTTATCACTTTTATGCGCTATTCATTGTTTAGCAGCACCTATTCTAATAGCTTTATTGCCAGCGTTAGCTAGTCTACCTTTGGAGTCTGAGTCAATGCATTTATGGATGGTCGTAGGAGTATTACCGATAAGTTTGTTTTCTTTAACGCTTGGTTGCAAAAAACATCGAAAATTTCAGGTGGCTTATATTGGTTCGGTTGGTTTAATTATGATGATTTTCGCTCTTTTGGGGGAAGTTATAGGTTTTGGTGAAGTAGTGGAAAAAACACTAACCTTAGTTGGCGCTGCGCTTATCGCCTTAACTCATTTTTGGAATTACCAATTATGTCGACATCAAAGCAATTCATGTGACTGCCATTAGTTACTACAAAGATGCTTTTAGAGGAAACTAGTTACTATATTAAGTTTGGCTAAATTTACGTAGTTACTAAGCAAAACTTAGATGATAAATGCTCTTTACTAATTAACGGTAAAGAGCACTAGTTATCGATTATTTAGACAGTTCTATTAAAACTGCGGTATACATTTTTAAATTAAGTACAAACTGCTCCATAGTAATAAATTCATGTTCAGAGTGGCCAGTGTATTCTGTATTTGGCATAGAAGGCCCAAAGCTTACAGCATTCGGAAATAAGCGTGAATTTGTACCGCCACCAATAGCGATAGGTTTAGCATCATCTATACCCGTAAAGTGACTAAATACTGATAATAAAGTGTCTATATGAGGTGCATCTTTTTGAATAAATGGGTCGCCAATATAGTGTTCTAACTCAGTGACATTAGTATCAAATTTATTGTTCCAGTTGACGATGGTTTGGTGAATTTCTTCAACTAATTGTTGCTTGCTTTTACCTTGCGGGCGGCGCAAGTTAATGTTCAATTCAATATTGTCATCGTGTTGCTTGATGACTGTTGGTGCTACTGTCATCGCGCCCATAAAATCATCTTGGTATGCGATATTACCAAATTTCTTACCCTCTAAACCTAGGCCAATATTGTCGTTAATAAAGTTAACTAAGGTGCCAGGGCCGTTATTTACCCAGCGAGTTCTAGAGAGTAAGTCGGCTAAATGTGGAATAGCGTTTACACCATCATTAGGTTTTGATGAATGAGCTGATTTCCCTAGTGCTCTAATAGTTAAGGTACTATCTTTTAGTTCAAGGTCAAAACTTACACCAGTATATCCGCGCGCTTTGCGCATTAAGCGTTGTAGCAGCACTATATTGGCATTTTCGATGGTAGCACTAGCATCTTCAGGTATTTGACTACCAAAAAAGCCACCACTGAATTCACTAATGTAAGGGGAAATAGTTGGCATTTCTTTTTTATTAAAAGCTAATTTGATCGTGCCGTAACCTTTTTCAGCTGTCACCACTGGGTACTCAGCATCAATGGTTATGTTGGTTTGTGGTAGTTCGTGCGTTTTAATATAGGCCTTTAGTGGCTCCCAATCAGACTCTTCAGCCATATAAATATATAGTTCGATACGCTTATTTAATGATATGCCTTTATCTTTTATCGCTTTCATTGCGTAAAGCGCTGTTGAAATAGGGCCTTTGTCGTCTTCAGTTCCTCGGCCAATGATTCGACCCGGCTCAGTGGTTGTGTCTAATTCAAACGGCGACTTTTGCCACTTTTCAGGATTCACCGGTTGTACATCACCATGAGTAATAATGCCTACACGTTCTTTTTGATTACCTAGACCAATAACAACAACATAACCATCATCAACGAAGTCAAAACCAAGTGCTTGGGCTTGTTTTTTCAGCTCAGCTTTAAAGGCAATATGAGCAGGGTTGTCGTTTGCTGAAATACCTTCTTTTGCCAAAGTATTGTGCTTAACGAGTTCTCGTAAGCTCTCAACCATATCCTTGGTGTATGTCTCTACTGCATAGTCAGCAGTTGAAGTAGCAATTTTACTAACCTGGCCGTCTTTAGCATTAACTGTTTGGCTTAATGTTAATGATACGAGTGAAATAGCAATGATTGAGAGTGGTATGTGCATTAATTTTTTTAACAAGAGGTTCTCCTATATTTGTACTTCTTATACTTCGGCGATTTATTGCGGTCATACTATCGCAAGATAATTTTTAGCAACAGATACAAATAAGTGACTTATCGTCTTATACAGTTGAAAATGTTTTAAGTTGCTTAGTGAATAATGTTGTTTTTCAAGAATTAAAGCGTGGTAAACCACATATTTATAAAGATGAGACCTCAAAAACAGTTAATGGTTTACTTTGCTAAGTTAATCTTTTGATTGCGCAACAAATAAACTCTAAATAACCATTAAATATTTAATAGTGTCGGTGTTAGAATATCGGCAATATAAATTGCTAGAAGTGATTAATGTCACTTTTGTAATTAATAAAGCATATTAAATCTGCTAATGAGCATTGAACTATACTTAGTAACTATTTTAATCGCTTTATATGAAATTGATAAATTAATTGTTGACCTCAACTATGGTTGAGGTTTTATCCTGTCGCCAAATTTAACGCAGGAATGTCGTGGGCATGGAATCGCGACGATATTTTAAATTAGGAAACCTTTATGAAATTAATCCCTTGGCTTAGTGTTGTTGTTATTGTGTCTGCTTCTGTAAGTGGGCTATTTTATTATAAAGAGTCATTGTCGAACGACCAACAAATGCAAGCGGGCCCTGAGCCAAGTGCAAAAGTACAAGCCTTTCGTGCACAAAATACTTACTACCAAAAGCAATTGTCAGTTATTGGTGAAGGGCATGCAGTAAAATATATCGCCTTAAAAAATGAGCTCGCAGGTAAAGTGAGTAAAGTTAACATTGCTTCTGGCGACATTGTCGGCAAAAATGAAGTTAAATATCTCACAAACCTTGCTCAAGCTTATGGTCATTTGAAGCAAGCAAGTAAGGCAGTAGAGTCGTTAAATAGAGCACAGGTTTTAGCTCCGAATAGTGGTGAGGTTGCGTATGCTTCCGCGATTGTATATAGCTTGTTAAATGAAAAGGCTTCTGCAATTCATCATGTCAAAGCAGCATTGATTAACAATACAGGTTCGGTTTTGTTTAACCTTCCTTGGTTTGATGCTCTCTGTAATGAGCAACTATTCCAGCAATTAATGACTGACTACGATAATGCTAGTCGATGTAGTGTTTAGTTTCGAATAATACCGCCATCACTAATGGTACCTTGTAATGATGCGCTTCCAGCGTCGCTATTTTTGATGCTTTCAATTTCAATTAATTGCTGAAAAGCAATAGGATCTGAAAGCTGCAAGTTCAATAAGCGCTCTAATTGTAAAGGGTTTGAATCCGCTAAAGCTAATAAACTCTTGAGAAGCTTTGGCTCATCGCCTGCAATTGAGTTGAGTCGCTCAATGAGAGTTGGCGATGATTCAGCGATAGTAATTAACATAGTGCTAGAGTTAGTTGCTAATGCGCTAGGCAGGTAAATGCTGCTAGTTAAAACTAAGGTGGCAGATAATGCTGTTAAATATCTTTTCATGGGGGATTTCCTATTCATTTTTCGTGATACTCGGTATGAGCACACTTGAAACGAATAGAAAATTAGAACGTGCAAATGAATCCTGCCATAACAGGCAATTACAGCTTGTTTTTGATAATTGCTTTAATTGTTTTTATTAAGCTCCTGCATGCTTAAGTATTTATTTTATAAAGAGATATATTCCATCCACGCAATTCAATGGCAATTATTATTGAACTTGATAACTCGCCAATTTTTGTAATGCTACGTCAGCTTTTTTACCTTAAGAATAAGTAGAAATTCTTCAATATTATCAATGTCAATTTCCTTGTAATGGCGTGTAATGTTCTTTTTTCGCTAAGCACGCTATATTTTTAATTTCACATGTTTGCTCAGAGGTCTTAGGGAATTAAGTATGCAGGTAAAGCATTTACCCAGTGGCATAGTGCATCGTGCTAATAAAAATGGCACTACGGGGTGTGGCAGCAATACCAAAAAGGAATCAGAACACTGGGTAACATCATCACAACCCGTTAGTTGTGCGAAAAATGGTTGTAATAAATAGCAAAAACTAAGTTAGTTTAATAGGAGTGTAAGCATGTCATACGATAAAGCACGCAGAAGCCCTGAAGATAACAAACAAGTTGATATTGATGATCCCCAAAAAATCGTTAATTGGTGTAAATCATTTCGTTGCAGTGAAGGTGATTTACGGGCTGCAGTCATGGCAGTAGGTAAGTCGGAAAAAGCCTTAAGAGCGTATTTGAGTAAATAATATTTAATTGAAATGAAAACAATAACTTCTATATTGATTAATAACTTAGCGTTGGTAGTTGTTTACAATTTTATATAGAAGCTATTGTATATTAATAGCGCGTTCTTATGATCTCTCTAGCCATTTCATTTAAGGTAATTAGTTATCTAGTTTTTCTTTAGGTCAAATATATAAGCAGAGCCAGAGTTTTCGCCTTTATCATTATCCCTATTTGCTGAAATTAATGCGGTATTATTCCAAAGCGCAACGTTCCAACCAAACACGTCACCTTTACTACCATCTTTAGGCATTAATTGAGTTTTGAAATTCCAAGTTCGGCCTGAACGTCTGAACAAATATGCTGATCCTGAGTTTTCCCCTTGCTCATCTTGAAACATTGCTCCTATTAATACATTGTCGCCAGAAAGGGCAACACTTCGTCCGAAGCGATCATCCTTCGCACCATCGGGGGCTGTCAGTTTTGCTTGCTGGCTCCATGAATTACCTGTTCGGGTGAAAATGTAGGCAGAGCCAGAATCAACCCCCATGATGTTATCGTCATCTCTTCGTGCAGATATCAAAGCTGTATCTTTCTCTAATGCCACTCTGACACCAAAAAGATCACCCTCAGCGCCGTCATTGGCGGTAAGTTTTGCCTGTTGAGTCCAAACACCTTTAGAGCGAGTAAATACATAAGCAGCGCCAGCATTGAAGCCCTTTTCTTCATTTAGGTCGGCACCAACTAATATGGTATCACCGGAGATAGCGGCGCTAATACCAAATACATCACCCTCACTGCCGTCTTTTGCGGTAATTTTAGCTTGCTGCTGCCAAGTGTTTCCCGTGCGGGTAAAAATGTAAGCTGAACCAGAGTTCTTACCTTTATCATCATCAAAAGGAGCTCCTATCACTAGGGTGTCATTAGATAATCCGATACTCCAACCAAAGGAATCACCTGCAGAGGCATCCATCGCGGTAAGTTTTACTTGCTGGCGCCAAGTGGTGCCTGTGCGTTCAAAAATGTATGCTGAGCCTGAGTCTTTACCATTAATTTCGTCGTCATCTCGAATAACACCAACCACAGCGGTATTACCTAATATTGAAACTTTGCCGCCAAATGTATCCTCAGGTTCGCCATCAGCTGCCATAAGTTTAGCTTGCTGTATCCAAGCATTATTTGAACGAACGTATACATAAGCGGCTCCCACGTCTTCTTCTTGCTCATCATCAACTTTATAAGCGCCAACAACAGCAGTATCTTTAGATAATGCGACGCTGTAGCCAAAGAAGTCATTACTTACACTATCATTGCCAAGGAGTTTAGCCTGTTCAACAAAGTCATTTGCATAACTTGGTACAGCACTAAAATATAGCGTGACAGCTAGGCTAAGTAGGTAAGTGATTCTTATGGTTACAGTTTTCATTTTTATACTCTTTATGTGTCTGCGGCTATTCAACCCATATTAAGTGGGTACAAGCATAAAATATAATTCTATAATGATATTATATTCATTTCAAAATGTGATGATTAAGGTGAAATTATTACTTATATATAAAGTAATATGATGGATTGAAGGCTGTAATCAAGGACAATAATTATGCGACCCCATGAACTGAAGTTACTAGTGATTTTCGATGTGATAATGACGGAAAATTCAATCACACGAGCGGCAGAGCGATTATCGATGACCCAACCTGCTGTTTCAAATGCGCTGGCCAGAATGCGCATATTGTGGAAAGACGAGTTGTTTGTTCCTGATGGCCGTAAAGTCCAGCCTACTACCTACGCAAAAAACCTTTGGGAGAAAGTGCGAGACGCTTTACATAATATTAATCAAGCAATAGAACCTGAAGATTTTGAGGCAAAAAGTGCTATACGTACCTTTAGAATAGCGTTGCCAGATATCGCGCTTAATACGCTTTGGTTAGACATGCGTAAGTTATTCGAGAAAGAAGCTCCAGGGTTAAATTTACATGCGGTTCCCTACACCATAGCTTGCACTAAGCCTTTATTGGACGATGCTGATGTTGACCTTGTAATAGGGCAAAGCAATCGTTCGTTAGAGAATATTTGTTCAGATCATTTATTCGATACGAGTTATGTTTGTGCTATGCGCAAAAACCATCCTTTGGCAAAAAAGCCGCTAACTGCTGAGGAGTTTGCTCTAGCGCAGCATCTACTCGTTTCATTGTCAGGCGATATTTCTAATCCTACAGACCAAGTTTTGCAGCAATTAGGTTTAGCGCGGCGTGTCGCTTTTACGGTCAATAGTTTTTCATCTGCGCTACCTATCATTAAAGAGAGTGATCTTATTGCAGTTTTGCCCACAGATCTTCTTCATAACTATGTAGGCAGCGGTGAACTTGCAATTACTCGTCCTCCAGTCGAAATTCCCCATACGTCTATTTCTATGTTATGGCACAAGCGGCAAAGTGCGGATAAAGGCTTAATTTGGTTACGAAAGCATATTAAGCAAATATTCATTAATCGAAGAACGCATCAAATAGAAAAAGTGCTTAAGTTTATGAAAACATAATTGTGTGCCGTAATAGGATATGTCACCTAAGTTTTTAAAAGTGTGCAATTACACCGAAAAAAACACCTTTAAACTCAAGTTCGGTATATAAGTTATTTACATCTGCTAAATCCATTTTTACAGCGCGATAGCCTAAAGTGACATTAAAATCTACCATCATGCTATCAACGAGATCGTAACTTAAACCAATTTGATAATCATAAAGCGAGTGGTCACCTATAAATGAAAAATCACCTTGGCCAAACACACTTAAGCCCGTCAATGGCAAGCTCATGTTAGTGGCAACATATAACATAGGCTCTACTTCGTCAGTTTTTATTTTTTCCACAGGCGTATAAGAAGTTGTTGGCAATGTACATGGGTTGTCGGGTACTGAAGGATCACAATCGCCAAGTGTTACGGTCGGTCCAGTAACGGTAACATCGCCATTAAAGTCTCTAGCACCTAGCCCCAAATCAAATGAAAATTTGTCATTGTCAAATAATTCATAATACAAGGTGTAGTCGATATAACTAACATTAAAGCTAGCGCTAACTTTATCTCCCGCAGCAAAAGTTTCATCGTTAAAGCTAAACGCTTGCGTTAAGGTAGCTTTTCCTGTGGTATCGAGTGCTGTGCTTGAAATACGAAAATTAGGAAGAAAAGGAACAGGGTGTTCAATAGCAACAAAGTAGTTAATTTGTTGTTCTTTTTTTAAATTAAAATCAACTAACGAATTCCTTTCACCAAACGTGCCAGTTGCATCACTTTGCCAAACTTGCCCGCCCAAATATAAACCTACGGTGTCTGCCTGCACGTTAGCTGAAAGAAGTGCGGTAAAAATTGTCGCCAAAACGCATTTTTTCATATTGTTATCATCCTTGTTTATGAAAATACAGTATCGTTTGCTAGGCCAAAATAACGATTTTTTATCTCATCATTTAACAGACACAAAAAAAACCGCCATTAAGCGGTTTCTTGTCGATAAACAATTACTTGTTTATCGACAAATCTAAAGGTTACTAGGAATAACAGTTAGACTAAAAGTGGTTTTTATTTTGGTGGGGCGGGCGGAATCGACCCTATACAATGCAATTGAAAACAATAATTTATATTTTAATCAATAGTTTGGCATTATTCGTTATTAGTGTTTGTCACAATATTTAAATGCTATTGGGTATTAATTGGGTACTTTTTTCTAATTGCAGTTTTACTTTACTGAATTCATTTAATTTATATAAACAAATATTTTGACATCTGGTTGATGAGTTTAAAGTGTCAGGTTATTTTTCATAACTATTATAAATTACAATGAAAAATTTTTAAGTATTTGAAATTAAGTGTTATTTGTTGGTTGGTGTGAAATTTGCTGTATCCATTGAAAATCGCTGTTTAATTATTTTGAAAGGATGTAAAAGTATGAAATTTAAGTTTTTAAAAGCTGCTTTCACTGCTGTTTTTTTATTGGTTTGTAATGTATCTAACGCTGGTATAATTCCACACGGTGTTCAAGAGAACGTTGCATATAACGACGTCACAAGTACATGGGGATGGGATTTATTATATCGTGGAGATTACTCTGCATCCATTAGCATTGATGACATGTTTTCAGGCCACCAAGATTACATTATGTTAGGCGCGATTAATGGCAGTAGTGATACAATAACATTGTTAGCGGCTGTGAAATGGACTGACTTTATTACATATACAGCTGATAATGTAACAAAATCACTGAATGGCGCGGAATGGTACATCAATGGTGATTCATTAGGTTTTGCTGGTTTAGGTGATACAATTAGCCAGACTTCAGCTGATACTAGTAACGTAAACGCTAGTAAAAGACTATCATGGCATACAAATCGCTCAAGTGACTCTGCGTCAGTTGCTACAGAGGTTTTTGGTGGATGGCGAGCTGGAACAGCAACGAGTTTAAATAACTCTACAGCTTGGGATCGAGTTGTTTTTACTACTAATGCAAATGTACAATCGGTACCAGAGCCTTCAACACTTGCTATTTTCGCATTAGGAATGGTTGGTTTGGTATTACGTCGTACTAAAAAATAGTATTTATATAGCTTAAATAGCAAATTCTAAAAAACATCAATCATCATGGTTGGTGTTTTTTTGTGTCTGATGAAAAATTTATTTATATGAAAATCAGAATAAACTGAGAGTTCACGATAACTGATTCAGCGGATTAAATCGCACAACATCTTCTAAATGCGCTTTACTGAAATTCACTTCGTTCATACAGATACTTTGAACCTGTGAATGATGGGAAACTGAATAGATCGAAAAATAGAAGAGTAAACTTGCACATATGTATCTTTATATCCTTAGTGAAATTATGTGACATTTTATACGTTTTTATTTTATAAGGTCATTGTGGTTTTTAAAATAATACATTAAGGTAATCAGCCTGATAGGGAATAAGGAACTGATATGGAAATCAATTCTAACGCTAGCGTTGGTCTACAAAATACTCAAAACATCTTGGTAAAACCTACCGAGTTATCAAGTCAAAATGCTGAAAAATTCACAGAATCAACAAAAACAACAAAAACAAGTTATGAGCTGATAAAAGGAAGCTTCAAAGCTCGTTCGGCTTTTAGCTGATCTCAGTGTTTTTAGCATTTGTATTTTAGTTAAATTATGGGTTTTGAAAAACAGCATTTAAAACGCTATTTAGAAATAAAAAGATTAACCCAAACGTATGAGTTAAATATTGAAAAGAATGGGAATTACCAGTAATAGAAGCACTAGAAAAGAAAGCAAAAAACGGACATTAGAAATAGCAAAAATAGTGAAGTTAGACAGCTTCTCTCGCACTCGGTTAAGGAAGTCAGCCTCAAAGTTAACACCGTGTAATGTCGTGTAATGGACTTTTTTTTAGTGTTAATTACCCTGTGTTTCGAATTGATATAGGTATTTCCAAAAAAGCCTCATTTCTACCAATAAAAAGCTTAAACGTATTTAAGTCTTTTATTAATCGTTAATTGGCAAACACTAACGATTAAAGTACAGATTTAAGATAGCTTTAGTAAGGTACTTTTCTGGAAAGAGCACTCTACTTAAGGGGTCGTAAATCACTATACTTGTTTATAAAATATAAATACATAAGAGGAGTTTTTACTTCGATTTACAATGGAATAATATTAGAAAATAATTTAAACATACATATTCAGTAAGATGGAACATTAATATGAACAAGGTATATTTAAAAAAGGTTACTCTCTCAGGTATCCATAAAAGGTACAGTTTAGACATTGAATTTAATGAAACGTTAAATGTACTTCATGGTCATAACGGCACGGGTAAGTCAACTCTTATCCACATTATTGCAAACATAGCTAATTGCGATTTTTTTCGCTTTGCGTATCTTGATTTCGATAAAATATGTGTTTCTTATTCCAATGGCTCTTCAATTACATTGGAAGAAAAGGAGAAAGCTGAAGAGAAAATAGTTGAAATTTCAACTAGTAATGGGGAGGTGTTTGAGTTTTCTAAAAAACTGGCTTTAGAAATGACTCGAATTGACGATGATGAAAGAGGGTTTGAATCAATTTCTCATGAGGCAATAGAGCATCTAAATTCTTTTGTAGAAAAAAATGAGCTTAAACATGTAAAAACATCATATTTCCCAGCATTTAGAACAATGTTAGAGGCTTGGGCATCTCAGAGTAACTCAAGGTTGCATCCTAACCACCGTCGGTCAAACATAAAGCAAACAACATCCTTTGCTAGAAATATTTTCAGTCAGTTTTTACCAACAATAAATTTCCCTTCTCCATTAGATATAGAAAATAATTTGAGGAATGAAATAAGAGAGGCTCAGATTAGCATTGCTAGATATGAAAGTTCGGTGTTTTCTGATTCTTTTGTAAAAGTTTTTAATGCCTTACTTAATAAACCAAATTATGAAATAAATACTGATGCATTGCTCTCTGAAATATCAGAGCTAACTAGCAAGACAAACACCAGTAAATTAGGTGACTATGAATCAAACTCTAATACTTATAGGCAATTACAAGCTCTAGTAGAAAGCTCTCATGATCATGATAATTTAGCTACATCTGCAGCTAGTGCTCTCGCTGTTTATAGAGATGCGTTACAAGAAAGGCAAAATTATCAGTTAAGAGCATTTAAAGAGATAGATAAATACTTCAAGGTTGTTAACGATTTTTTAGATAAAAAAGAGCTTACTTATGAATTAGATAAAAGGAGGCGGATCCCTAAAGTCGGCTTGCAATTCCCTGACAAGACATGGAGTAGTATCAAAGTTATGTCCTCAGGTGAACGTCAATTATTAACCATGCTATATGCGGTAAATAAAATGAGTGGTAATTCAGTGGTTCTTATCGACGAGCCTGAGTTATCTTTGCATATTGATTGGCAGGAAGATTTATTAGAAAGAATGGTTGAGCAGTTAGGTGAACGTCAGATAATTGTTTGCACTCACTCGCCATCAATTGCGGCTGATTTTGAAGAATATATGAAAGAAGTTATTCCTGTTTATATCGACTCTAAACAAGAAAAGCTTAAAGAAAATGAGTTCGATGATGAGGACTTTTTTTAAATGGCGTTTAAATATGATGTTTTGAAATATATAGCTAAAACTAGGATGAGTTCTAAAAAGCGAATACTTGTTGAAGGTCGAGATGACAAGTCACATGTAAAAAATCTTTTAGATGTTTTACATGGAGGACATAAAGTTAAAATAGATACAGCTGAGGATATAAAAGGTATCTGCAAGGTTACAGCGAGTAATAATAAAGCTAAAATTGAAGCCGTTTTTAGACGATGTAAAGAGTCGACAACCCACAAAAATCTATATTATTTATGTGATAGAGAGTATGTAAACTTTGAGATTGGTACAAAGATTGTCGATTTAATGCCTGAGCATACTTTGAATGGTAACTTAGCATTGACAATAGGGCACTCGATTGAAAATTATTTCTTCACAGAGGATTTACTGTGTGAAGCATATAGGTACCATTGTGGTTCAGCTTATAAGTCTGATGCTGTAGTGTTATTTAGGAAAATCTTGCCTTCAGCAATTAAAATTGTAGCGATATCTGCTTTAGCTGCAAAAGATATTGGTAGAGCTTCGTTTCCACTTGGAGTTATTGGTTGGCAAGATTTTTCTTTTGATAATGATAAAATTTATTTTAATTTTACAAGTTGGAATTCTAAGAATAAAACAGAGATTGCTGTGAATTTTTATGAAAGCTATTTAAAGATTTCACCAATCGTAGAACAAACAGACGAAGTTATTTGTAGTCGTATATGTCGAGGGCACACTGCAATGTTATTACTTCAACGCATCTTTTCAGCTTGCTTACATCAAGTTATCAAAGATAAAGATAAATTATTAGCGGAAAATGACGCTAAATTGTTTTCTATTATAAAAGAGAAAAACCTTTCAAATGCTCTTTGTGAGTCATGGATAAAACAAGCTAAGGATGGGCAGAGTGTCTATCCTCGGGAATTAATTGCTTCTGTAGCGTAAATATCTTTAGGTTAGGTTTTAAGGTATATCGAACAGAGAGTGAAACATCGTTCTTGTTTGATATACCGATAGGAACTTCTATTCTTGAGTAATTAGCTAAAGTATTTATTGATAGAAAATAATTCGAACCCTGTATTTCGTCTCCCCTACTAATAACTTTTTTGTTGTTTGATAAAACTGCTTTTTTGAATATTTCCTTATGAATATTAAATAGCTTTTATTATTGTTTTCTTTGTTTCAATATCGCAACTGGTAATAATCTTGTCGGTTATTGCCCTTGCCATTGTTGAGATCTTCACGCCTTCTACTGGTTTCATTAATTTTAATTGAATCAGCGTAAATATCCCTTCAGTTACTGCTACTGCTAAACCATCCACGTCTAATGATTTCATGAATCAACAGGTACAAAAAAACCGCAATTAAGCGGTTTTTCTCATAAACGATTATTTGTTTATCGCCAAATCTAAAGGTTACTAGGTATAACAGTTAGACTAAAAATGGTCTTTATTTTGGTGGAGCGGGGGGGGGAATCGACCCTATATAACAACTATATAAATCAATTACTTGCATTATTATCAATTGGTTAGCGTTATAGCTTGTTAGTGTTTTATATGGTTTGTTAATGCTTATGGGTATTAATTGGGTACTAATTGATTCAACGGATTAAATCGCACAACATCTTCTAAATGCGCTTTACTGAAATGTGCATACTTCATCGTATCGTTAATACTAGCGTGACCTAATACCTGTTGTAATACCAAAATATTGCCGCCACTCATCATGAAATGACTTGCAAAGGTATGTCTTAAAACGTGACTTGCTTGTCCTTTAGGAAGTCGAACCGCCGTCCGCTCTAATGCTTTTCTAAATGCCCCAATACAACTACTAAACAATCGACCTTTCTTGATTGGGATCTCTTTTGCTAATTCATCATCAATGGGAATAATTCGGTTTTTCTTACCTTTAGTATTGGTATAAATAATTCGATTATTATTAATTTGCCTATCGGTAAGGCTTTCAGCTTCGCCCCACCTAGCACCAGTCGATAGCGCTATTTTAGTAACAATATACGCATCTTTATTTCTAGAGTTTTTTAACTCTTCCAACAAAACAGTTATTTCTTCAGGAGATAAAAAGCCCATTTCTGGCTGCTTATATTTAAGCGCTCTAACATTTCTAATCGGATTAACAGCAATCTCATTTAAGCGTATTAACTCATTAAATAATGCATTAAGATAAGTTTGCTCATTGTTAACCGTTTTAATGGAAACCTTATCAAGACGCAAAGCTCTATATTCAGTCCAATCGCTACTCGTAATCTTTCTGGCAATAGGGTTACCCATTGCCTCACACATAGCTTTCAGTTTAGCTAAACGTTTTTTAATATCGGTTAAGCTTTTGCCATGCAAGTTATGCCAAAGGTCAATAAGCTCTCCAAGCCGCCTATTGTCATCAGGGTCAGGCTCCCAATCTTTTGCGCTATTCATAATAGCTATTTGATGATTTTTAAAACGACGCGCTTCACCTAAGGTAAGAAAACCTTTTTTATAACGTGTACCGTTATGGCCATTAGGCCTAAAGTCGAGTTGATATGGTGACTTCTCAGAGTCAGTTTTCCATATACCGTCTTCTACCTTCTTAATTTTTTTCATCGTTGTTTGCTATTCCATACTCTCTCGAAATGGTATGCCTTTTTATCTCGTTGCCTAATACACTCTTTTAACTTTCGTTCAGTGCTTGGCTTTTTACAACTTTGTGGTGTTCTATAGTACTTAAGCCATTGCTTTTGTTTCTTACCATAAAACAAGCTTTCTAAATTTGTTTTCTTACCCGCACGTTTATAGGTTTTAGTCTTAGTTTTTCCTTTACGACAATCTTGATATTCACGGTTTTTTTTATGCTCTTTGTCCCTTAACCGTTGTGTGCTTTGGTGCCTTAACTGTGATTGCACTTTTTTCAAAGCATTCCATTCATACTGACACTTTGAACCTGCGAATGATGGGAAACTGAATATAACGAATAGAAGAAGGGCGAATTTGTACATATGTATCTTTATATCCTTATAGAGATTATGTGACATATAATACACATTTATTTTATAAGGTCATTGTGATTTTTAAAATAATACATTAAGGTAATCAGCCTGATAGGGAATAAGGAACTGATATGGAAATCAATTCTAACGCTAGCGTTAGCCTACAAAACACGCAAAATAACACGGTAAAACCTACCGAGTTATCAAGTCGAAATGTTGAAAAATCACCAAGCCAATCACAAAGCACAGTAAGTATTTCTAAAGAAGCACAAGCTTTATTTAACGAAGGTGGAGGCCATCCAACCAGACCTGTGAAGAAGTGATAACGCTAGAACTTGCACATACAATTGCAAAGTTTTATCTCGTCGCGTACGTATTTTGTTTTTTGTTTAGTTATAGAAATAGAAGAAATAACAAATCTAACTTCATTGTAATTTTAGTTGCTATAGCTTCATTTCTTTTTAATCAGTATTTAAAAGAAGAAGGTGATTTTTACACGTTTTATTTACTAGCAGCAGCTGCTGCAATGAACGTGATATTAACATCAGTTGGTCTACACCTGTTTTTTACAATAAAGCATTCTAGATCAACATTATGGATATATTTAATATATTTCCTGATAGCCATTAGCTATATGATTATTCATAGAGTTAGGGTAGTAGTTTATGAAAGTGACGAGCCGATATTATGGTTTATCAATGCTCACTCGGCTTTTACCTTGTCACTGTATATTTTGAGCATTTGTATTTTTATTTATGGATGTAACATCAAATGGAAGGTGCAGTTTGGGCGTTTATCGTCATAGTGTTAATGATTCTGTTCAAAGCATTAAAGCTTGAAAAAACAGATCCTGTTTATTACGAAAAACAGTTATTAAAACGCTATTTAGAAATAAAGAAAATTAACCCAAATGTCCGAGTGAAATATTTAAAAGAATGGGAAACATCAGTAATAGAAGCACTAGAAAATGAAAACAAAAAACGTGTATTAAAAATAGTGAAATTAGAAAGCTTTTCTCGTACTCGTTAAAGGAAGTTAGCCTCAAATTTAACACCTTGTAATGTCTTGTAATAGACATTTTTTTTAGTACTAAGTACCTTGTGTTTCGAATTTATAAGGATATTTTTTTAATTCCTTATTTCTACCAATAAAAAGGAATAATTCTCGTTTTTACGCGAAGTTATTTTAAATGTGCATAGCTATTTGATTGAAGTGTAAAGTGTATTTCAGTATTACTATGTAAAATTAAATTAAGAAGAGAAAATTATCCTGCCTTAAATAAGGATTATTTCCTCATAATAAGCTGTTAGCTTACTCAGGAGATGAGATATGGCTAGTGAAAAGAAAAGCATTCTCGAAATAGTATTAATGCCGCTGGTAATCGCATTAGTTGGCGTGATGTCCACATGGGCTATAACACTAGTGCAACAGGAAAATTCCGAGCGCCAAATAATCGCCCAGTTGGAGAGTGCGGAAAAAATTGCTGAGGGAAATCTCAAAGTTAAGGCTTTGGAAATATTCAAAGAGAACATCTTCGACGAAGATGCCCAAAAGCGGAAAATAGCTATCAGCATGCTTAGTTCACTTGATCCTGAACTTGGGCTATCAATTTCAACCGCTATAGCCGAGAACGAAGAAGAACAGGCGGAAATCCGCGCTCTAGCTGGAAAAGCCGCTGAAGAAATACAGGAAAGAGCCACTAAATTAGAAACCTACGAGATTCGGCGCTGCAAATACTTCGGATTAAAATGTTGGTATGAAACAATAACTAGAGAGGTTCCGCAAGCTAACAATAAATTGAACAAGGACTAAAATCAGCGGGCTTTTTCGCTTCGCTTAAGTTTAGCCCACAATTTTTAGCCTGTTAATTAGGCGTTATACGTCAGTCATGCTTTGGAGTTCACTTTGAGAGTAGAGGGAGATACCTTGAAAGAAAAACAGGATTTTTTATTCGATGTCATTAAAAGGTACGATCATTATATTGGAACGACAAACTTCAAAGTTGGTTTAATGATGTCTTTCCTTGTCACGATAATATTAGGCTTAACAATTCGTTTAATGTCTTTAAATATTACTTGTGGTGTATGCGATGTTCTATATTATTTACTCGTTACATCCACTCTTTTAACAATTACTTTTTCTTTAATTTCAATTATCAATCTATTTAGAGCCGTTTTCCCGAATACCAGAAACATAGGGGGAGAAAAGTCCTTGATATTTTTTGGTGATGTTGCAAATAGCAGTGATGGAGGGCAAGGCTACTTTAATAGTATTAAAGTAGCGAATCCAGAAAAATTGCTTAAAGATTTGTCTACACAAACATACAACGTCGCATGCATTGTTGATGAGAAATTCAGAGTTTTGAAAATAGCAGTAAATATAATTCTTTATGCCGTAATCCCATTACTGGCATTGACTTTAATATTTTTAATACTTTACGGAATTAAATGAAATGACGGATATAAATACATTATTTGAAAATATTTATGACTCAGTAAATACTCGATCTACTGCAATATTAAAGTCTAAGTCACTTGGCCTGGAGAGTAGAAATGAAAGCCTTTTATCATCATCGCTCAACACTTTACCAGCAGGTCCTCCGGAAGAGTTTTTGTTACAACAAAAGATTAGGCCTTTATTTGGAAAACATGGGGTTAACACAACACCAATTGGCACTCATCCTGATTTTATTGAATTAGAGGCTAATGATTATGAAACAAAGAATCATTATGTATGCACTCTTTTTGTTGATATTAAAGGGTCTACAAGGCTTTCTCTTTTATACCCTCTAGAAAAGATTTTTCAATTTAAAAATGCCGTAATAAAAACATGCGTTGAAACTATAAGATCATTTGACGGTCATGTGCATCGATTAATGGGAGATGCTGTTATGGCATTTTTTGGTGGTAGTAATATTGAGAAAGAAAATGCTGCTGCCGATGCGATAAATTGTTCTATTACACTTAGGGCTCTTTTAGAGCAAAGTATTAAGCCATGGATGGAAAAAGAAGGAATTGATTCAAAAGATTTTGGTTTTAGAGTCGGTTGTGATTTTGGAGATGATCATGAAGTGTTATGGGGAAGTTTCGGTTATCAAACCGTTGGTGAAGTATCAGCAACTGGATTACCTGTCGATATGGCATCAAAACTCCAAGGTTTAGCTACCAAAAATCAAACAATGTTAGGTCAAGGAATATTAGAGTTTATTAATTGGCCTGAAGAGTATTCAAAAATTAAAGAAAAAGATAATAAAGGAGAAAAGATAGCTAAACCTATAGTTACTCCCAACTTAACTGACTCTGAAGGTAGGTCTATAAATTATCAAATGAGGCTATTAAATTATAAAAAAAGCCTCGGTTATAGCGCATTACCTGGGCAAGTTAGGCAACAAATAGAAGGTTCGAACGTTATAGACCACTCCTCAATTAGCTACTCTTGTTTTGTAGTTGAAGATCAGAATAAAGAAGAATATATTTCTGCATCTAAGTTTTTAGAAAAAGGCTTATCACTAGAATTTCAACTTACGGCAAATACTCGAACGGGTTTGGTTTTCCCATTATCTGTACATTTTGTAAAAACTAATCATGGTAAAGATGTACCGGAAGAAGAAAGAGGTATTGAACATACACCTGTTAGTCGAAAACTATTCACCTCACATACAAGCAAATATAATACTACTCCTTTACCTACAGCATCAACGACCTTAAATGAAAGTACTTCATACCGTGGATTACATACAATGAAATGTGAAGTTAGTGATAATAACGGTAGATTACTATTTAGAGATTGGATTGGGGTGATGATTAAATGACGTATGACAAGTCATTTAAAAGGGCAAAAAACAGCTGGCTTTTGCTCGTTCCTCGCCAATTTTAGCTAGCTATTTTTCGCCGCTTGGCAAGGCGTTATTTTTTATAAAGTTTAAATAGTTTTTTTAGATTCTAGCTTATTTTCAATATCGCAATTGGTAATAATCTCATCGGTTATTGCCGTTGCCATTGTTGATATCTTCACGCCTTCTGCTGGTTCCATTAATTTCAATTGAATCAGCGTAAATAACCCTTCGGTTACTGCTACTTTTAGATCATTAACATCTAATTCTTTTCTTTCGTTATCAATTCCATATAAAAGAAAATCCATCGAAACATTATGTTTTTCAGATATTTGTGCACAAGCTTCAAAAGGAATCCCACCTCTTTTTCTTGTGGTTGTTCCCCAGTTTTCTGTGTATCCAAGCTCTTTTGATAAGCCTGTCAAAGTATTAATTCCAGTAATGTCCATTAACCTAGAAAAAATATCTTTTGAAATCATGTGCATAGAGAAAACCTTATTTAAAAGTAACAAATAGTCTTGGAGGTAACATTTTGTTCGTCTATGATTCTGACATCTAGTTATTCAAAGTAACTGTCAGTTACTATTATGGACGATAATTTATGTTAACAGGCAATATTACACTTACAGACTCACAATTTGAATCTCTAAAGCGCGATATTGTGTGTTCATCGCTCCCATTCCTCAGCGTAGAAGATTACGCACGTATAACAAACGACACTGTAGGCAACGTACGCCAACAAATTCACCAAGGTCGTTTACCGATAAAAACCAAACAAAAAGCACGCGAAAAAACCTTCATCAACATGGCCGCAATTCGTGCTGAAGCAGAGAAGGCCGCATAACCATGCCTTACTCTGAAATCAAAGATATCTACTTTCAAAAAGAAGCATGGGGCGATGTGGCTATTCAGCACAAAGGCGACGTGCATCACTTTTCGAACTTAATATCGTTAATCGCATTCCTACAACCAATCTACGGTAAGGACTTCAACTTAGTCGAAGTTACTGACGACAACTGGCAAGAGCTTCATGATTCAGGAGCGTTCGATGACCAGTAATTTCAAATCACGCATACCTGCAACGGATGCTAAACCCGTTACCAACATACCGTGTAAAGTGGATGCACTTTCCTTAACGTGGTCACCTGAAGGGCTACTGCGTGTTAAACATCTGGCCAAAATAGGCGCCTGTGTCAAAACAGGGATTATCACTGAGGCCAAAGAAAGCTCACTGGCGCGTCGTTTAAACTTACTTGAACGTACCAAGAACGAACAACTCATCAGCGTTAACGCCTTTGATACCAATGCCTATCAAGACATTCTCAATGTTTACGACAATGCTTGTCGCAAAATCACCCGTGAATATAACGAACGCAGTTATAAAAACTTAGACCTATCAAGCCTATCGTTAGCTGAAAGCGAAGTCGCTGCTCGCCATGAATTAAACCATATGTTCAAAGGCGAATTAGAGGTCGATACGTCAGCCAAATATGGTGACCGACTCGATAATCTACTCGATAACATCGGCGTCAATATGCTCGATACTTTGTGCTGTGGTGAAGCTGAACGTTTCGTATGCCGCCTCAACCATGTGTTCACATCTGAAACCTATATGTGGACAGTACAAAACAATGCTGCAGGGCGATTTAACTACACCTATTCCGCCAACCTTTACGCTGATGGTGAACACGCAGGTATTATCTGTTGGGGCGGTAAAAACCTCGGCTGTTATGTTTCCTTTATGGGGCTAGGTTGTGATGCCTTAGATTTAAACCGCCTTTATGACGAAGTTAAAAACATTCCTGAAATTAAAATCACTCGTATTGATTTAGCTCACGATGATTTTAGTGGCTCACGCTCAGTCAACATTGCCCGTAAATATGCCAAAAAGGGCGGCTTCTGCTCAGGCGGTAGACCTGCCGTTTACATGTATATCGAATCAGGCCACCTCACCAAAAAAGTTAAAAAAGAACTCTGCAAAGACTTTCGCTTTATACCTGATAAAGGTCGCTCGTTGTATGTCGGCTCACGTGAGTCAGGCAAGTTATTACGTGTTTATGAGAAAGGCATTCAAATGGGTGACCCAAATGATAAATGGGTACGTTGGGAATTAGAGCTTCATTCTAGCCAGCGGGTTATTCCACTTGAAACCATGATTAAACCCAGTGAATACCTAGCTGGTGCTTATCCCGCATTAGCGTTTCTAAATGAAGCGCAAAGCGTTATTAAGACCACCATCAAAAAGGCCAAAATGACCGTTGACCGCATTATTGAAAACCAAGTTATTTCGACTCGTAAGGCCATCAACATGATGCGTGTACTTTGCGATATGTCAGACAGTGACATTATTCAGAAATTCTTACAGGGCATTACCGAGCCTTACAGCAGGGCATGGCTACCTGACAGGTTATCGATACCGATATCCGAGCAGGAATATTTAAATCAATTGCAAACAACACAAGCAACATAAACCGAATTCAACCACCTAAACGAAAATAGGAAATTATTATGTCATTACTAAAAAACATTGTTGTTCTATCCGTAAAACTTGGCTCAGGCACATCAAACAAATCTGGTGCACCTAAACCATACCAATTCGCTAACGTGACTTACGCTAAACCTGCGCAAGACTTTCAAAACGAGCAGCACAACATTCAGCAAGCAGGCTTTGATACGCAAGAAGTGAACATGGCCTTTGATGTTGGCCTGTTCAACAACTTCAAACAAAACTGCCCGTTCTTGCAACCGGTTAACTTAATTCTTGACGCTGACCCTGAAAACCCAGCACGTAACATCGTGTCAGGTTTTGAGCTGGTTAAGTAAGTAGCTAACTGAAACATTCACCGAGGCACTGACCATGCACATCATTCAAATGACAGACATACAAGCTTATAGCAAGGACGCTCTTTTCACTCGTTTGGGCATGAATTCACATACCTTCTTACTCGCTGAACGCGATATCAAAGACGTGATGTTCCACTGTTCGTGCGGTTGGGTAGGCAGCGAAATGGAACTCGATGTTATGACCAAAGTAAACATGGTCTGTTGCCCCATCTGTCACAACGATGATGTGCGTGTGCTTAATGAGGTTGAATAGTGATGTTGATTAGTAAGAGTAGAAAGTAATGATTAATCGCAATCCATTCTACTGGACAGGCTTTACCGTCTGGGAGCAATTGGGAGTGTTAGTAGTAGCCTTGTTGCTTTGCTTTTTGCTCACTCAGTTTTTAGGGAGCAAACGCTAATGGCTTATTGCGGTTATTTAGATCCCTATTCGCCAAGGTACATCAACACACAAGTAGATATTAATTATTGTCCGCCAGACAAGCGCATTATTTTTACCAGTGATGAATTTGTGTTGCTTTCAAATAATGAAAACTACGCTGGTGACGTAGAGTGCGGCTACATTTCGGGTAATCGTATGTATCCCGTTAATGGTGAAGCGTTTCCTTGTGCAAGTGGCGCATTATCATTATCACCTGTTGAGTACTTTGAGTTTTTTCAAGTTAAGTCAGGTTATGTTGAACACCCAAGCTTTACCAGTTTTGAGGAGTACTTTGTTATGTCTCAAGAGCAAATCGATTTTATCTTAACGTCAATGCTGGTGATGACCATGTGTGTGGCGTTTTGCTTAGGTTTTTCGGCTAATGAATCGAGTGCTAAGTAATGATTATCGGGGATGTTGTTTATTTTTCCGGTTACATTCTTGGTGCTTACTTCATTGGCTATTCAATGTCCTTTTTGTGGTACGTCTTTCGTAAAACAATGGGATTTATTTAGTAAAGGTACCTCAATGTCGAGGCCTTAATTCCAACTCTGAGGAGAGTTTAATATGTTTAGTAAAATGAAAAAAATAGGCTTAGGCCTAATTGCAATGGTGGCGGGTACGGGTGCTGCAAATGCAGCTGTTCCAGCTGAGGCATCAACTGCCTTAACAGGTGTTTTAACCGATGGCTTAGCGCTTATTGGTGAAGGTTGGCCAGTGATTGCAGGTATCGTAACGGCTTTTGTACTGTTTAAAGTATTTAAGCGTGTTATTGCTGCGTCAACTTAATTGGTGATGTAGATATGAAAAAGGCATTATTTATAGTGGCACTATATTTAGTGCCTTTTTTGTCTGTAAAAGCAGATATATTTACTGATGGAACGGTTGATTTACAAGCTCCAAAGGTAGATAGTTTTTTTGATTATGGGGATGGTCGTAGCTCAACTGATGCGGCTGAGGATAACTGTAAAACTATCCCAAATTCAATTGTTATTGAAGGTCATATATTATCTGAAAATGAAACGACACAAGTTTATAAGTTCAAGTGTCAGTATACCGTTTCTGGTGGGCAAGTTTATAAGTTCAAGTGTCAGTATACCGTTTCTGGTGGACAAGTTTATGATAATGGTTGGGTAACCGTTTCTGGCTTAAAAAACACTAGAAAACAATGCCCTCCGAATGGTTTTCCGACATACGTAGCACCGAAAATAGGCCAAACAGAAGATGATTTTATGTGTTTTGACCCTGCTCAAGCCAATAGAGAAGACAGTTGTAATGCAAGCTCTGGCAATGAGTATTTGACCATTGCAGTAAGTGCTCCTAGTGGTTGCTTTCCTCAATCTGATGGCTCTATTTGTAAATATGATGCGGTTGATGTTGGTGGTGGTAATCAGTATTACGCATTGGACTTGGAGGGTGATTGTTATTCTGAAAATGATTTGCCTGATTTAAATGGTACGCCACAAGATAATCCTGTTGGTGATGAGTGTGTGAATTATGGACAAGGCGTTTTAGGTTGCCCAGAAGATCCGAGTAATGTGTGCTCTTCTGGCTCTGCGTATGCCGGTGGTTCAATTAATGACTGTAATGAAGGGTGCGGCATGGTTAATGACCAATTTCTTTGTATTGACCAAGATACTGATGGTGACGGTTTGCCCGATTATAATGATCCAGATATTGATGGTGACGGTGTTCCTAATAAGGATGATTTAGACAGCGATGGTGATGGAAAAGATGATCCTAAAGATAGTGGTGGTGTTGGTAAGGGGGGCTCTTCTATTGATTTGGGACCTGTTGTTAAGGAGCTTAAAAAACTGAACAAACAATTTGAATCACAAGGTAAGCCTGACGATATAGATAAGGACGATAAACTTAAAAAGAAAAATGATGATTACAAAAAAGACCTTGAAGCGCTTCGAGATAAATCAGCTGAGGAAATGGGTTATGTTGATTCATTAAGCTTGGACAGTAGCGCTGGTTTGGTGGCATCACTTCCTGATAACTCATGTAAAAATTATGCGTTTCACCCTGCAGGCCATTCAATTACGTTAGATACCTGTGTTGTCGCTGATAAAATCAGGCCAATATTGGCGTGGCTTTTTGGTATGTTAACCGCTTGGCATATTTTCTTTTTAATCAATAAAACGTTAAGGGAGGGTGTGTAAATGCCGTTATTTTTAGTGCCGTTAATATCTTGGTTAACAACGACTATCGTTTCAGTTATTACGTTTATGCTAACGAGAAAAGGTATTCTCTTTGCAACGATGGTGTCTGTTGTCACGATAGTGGGTGCCGCTATACAAGCCATTATTTCTGAAGTTGATGGTCTTATTTCCTCTGTTCTTCCATCAGTTGCCATAGTAACCATGTTTGTACCGAATAATTCAGCAGCATGTTTTGGTGCTATTGTCGCGGCGCATATTGCATGTACCAGCTATAAAATGGCCGTGAAATTTATTCGCTGGAAAACGGAGATAATGACCTCCTAATGCCTGTTTATATTGTCACGGGAAAGCTTGGCTCTGGTAAAACATTAGCAAGTGTTGGTCGTATTCGTGATTACCTATTAGAAGGTCGAAAAGTCGCGACTAACTTAAATCTTAATTTAGATAAATTAGTCGGTAACTATAAAAAGAACACGATTGTTTATCGTGTTCCTGATAGACCAAAGGCGGCAGACTTAGACAATATAGGCTTAGGCTATGATGGTGACTTTATTGGTGAAGAACGCAATGGCGCACTTGTACTTGATGAATGTGGTACTTGGTTTAATGCACGAGATTGGAATGCTGAAGGCCGTCAGGAATTACTCGATTGGGTTATTCATGCACGAAAAAGACGGTGGGATGTTTTTTTTATTGTGCAAGATTTATCGGTATTAGATAAACAAGCACGCGTTATGTTTGCTGAGCATGTGGTGTATTGTCGACGTTCGGACAGGTTTAATATTCCGTTTGTTTCGTTTATTTGGAAATTGTTCACAGATAAAGGACTGCCATTACCTAAAGTACATATTGGTTTTGTGCGTTACGGTGATACGGCCAATAGCAAAATCGTTGATAAATGGATTTATCGCGGTACAAATCTATATAACGCTTACGATACTGCACAAATTTTTACAGAAAAATCAAACGAACTTTTCTCTTACGTTCCGCCTTATTACACCACTGGTCGTTACACAACCTTATTCAAGGATTTCAAACATGCAATTAGCCATTACAAAACAAAAGGCTTTCACTTTTTTTTACTTGGGGCATTAGCGAGCGCTTTTACGGTTAATGCCCTTGTTACGCAATTACCACAAGCCCCTAAAAAAGGGTTGTTCAGTTGTAATGATGCATACAAAGAGCTTTACGGCAGCTGCGCTGCAAAGCCTGTATTGCTCAAAGAAAAAGAGCTAGTGAAACAAATTCGAGATATCAAAGCAGGTAAAGCGCCTAATCCAGTAGATGTTCAAACAACTAATCACGATGAAGTGTTATTAGAGGATGCAATAGGTGAACTTGATAAGGTTTATATTACAGGAAGCGTTAAAAGCACTACGGGATTTGACTATATATTTAACAATGATGGTCGTGCTTTTTATGCTCGGGAGCTTGGTTACAAAGTACGTTGGATATCTGCTTGTAAAGCTATTCTCATGAAACAAGAAGAAGCCACCGAGATTTATTGTCATGATGACTTGCGCCAAGACTTCAAACCAACCTATACCAATAATGATAGTTAGCACTGTGTTGCTTGGCATTTGCGATGGGCTTTATGCCCTGAAGCAAAGACGAGTGACATAGGCAACCCCTCCTCAATACTAGATTTATTTACATTCTTGGTTAATAGTTAAGTAACCCTAAGCAAGGAGTGCTTAACATGCAAAACGCCAAACGAGAGCGCTTTAGCTATTTATCAGATAAAGCCGCTAAACAAACCGCTACCCCACACGAGATGGCAGAGTATCATTTGCTCATAGATGAGTGGGGCCAGTACCGTGATCACAATGTCTTTGATGATTTCTTTCTTCGCACAAAGCAAGACAGTTCAAACGATAAATAAGGAAAAATCGAAAATAGAAAAGGAGTATTCATTATGAATAGAGAGCAATTTAATCGCTTTAATCTCCTGTCAGAAAGAGTCATGCAGCAAACAGCTAGTACGTTGGAAATAGAAGAACTCAACGAGTTTCTTAAAGGCTGGAATCAGTCAGTTGAAAGCAGTGTCATCAATCGTGTGCATTTGCGCAAGATAGCCAAAGTGCACCCGTATGAAAAACGGTAACGCGAAATTTTACTGAGGTTGTGAACGTGTTCACGTTCTATTTAAAATTTGGGGTTGAAAAATAAGACAGGTGAATTAGTTGTGGCAAACCTTTAGCGAAGCGACCCCCGTTCTAGTAATACGGGGGTAAAGTATTTTTCTGGTTTTTCATATTCCCTATTTTTAAAGGGCTGTAAAGAACCTGAATAATTGGTGGAGTTAAAAATTGCCGAAAGTGATTCATCAGATGATAGCTTTCCATCAGAAACTTTACGTCAGTTTTCATATTATTGTGAATTCTCAGTAATACACGTCAACCAGTATGATTTTTCTTTAAATCATTAAAATTATGCTATTTATTGCTTAAATTTATTGCGTTATTACTAAGACTTCTCAGTAATATCCTTTATTAGTTATGATTCACTCTTTTTCGAGAGTAATAAAACTATGAAAATTAAGGATTTTGAGTTACGTTATTCAGTAATCACGTGGGCGGGAATTACTGAGGCGTCTACATAATAAGCTGTTAGCACTATCGGTAGTCTCATGGAAAAATTGTCAATTCGACCAGATAAAAAATATATTTGCGATTACATAGTTAATAATGAAGTGGCTTATTCGTCTGAACCATATGAATATGCCGGTGAGGCACGTTCAGAAGTAAGAAAATGGTACGTCTGGCAGGAAGGGTTACCTTTAGGCACGACTAGTTCAATTTATTATATTATCGAAATTCCAGAGACATGGTCAGGTTCAAAGAATCCTAATAATTTATTCATGGGGCTGCGAACTAAAATAGGATTAACGAAAAATATAAAGAAACGAGTTCAAAACCTACAAACAGGCAGTAGTGGTGAGTTAGTTGTTTGTGCGCTTGAGCCAGGGGGAATAGAAAGAGAACAGAAACTCCATAAACTATTCGAAAGCGAACGACGCCAAGGTGAATGGTTTGTATGCACTCCAAAACTTACTAGACACATTAGAGATACACATTTAAAAAACAAAATGTTGCCACCTAAACACGTTCACAAGCTTCAGAATTTGGTAAGCCGAGCTTCTATTTATCATGCTCTAAAGAAAAATATGGGTATCGAACCTGATCTTGTAAACCCTGCACTTGATGAAGAGTGGGATTCTGCAGATTATGTGTTTTTAGACTTAGTTAATGGTCCAAAAAAAAGAGGATAGTGCTAACAAGTCGTTAAAGCAGGACAAATAACAGTTGGCTTTTGCTCCTGCGTCGCTTATTTTAGCCAACATATTATTTGCCTCTTAACGAGGCGTTAGCTCTGTATTAGAGTAAGGATGTTAAATTGAAAAAAATATTTGTATTCATCATTTCTGTAGTAAGTAGCCTAGCACATGCTAGCCCAGATTGGACTGACTCCGAATCTATCTCAGAAATACTTATCAACCCTAATTACGGCTCTGTTTTTATAAAACAATCTACAATGATTTCACCTATCACATGCACTAAAACAGGTTTTTATGAATTAAATAAGAATAATCCAATGTATAAAGATTTATATTCATTTTTACTAGCATCCTATATGGCTAAAAAACCAATAGAAGTTTATTTAAGTCAATGTGGTCCTTCAGGTTACATTGAAATTACCCAAGTGCGAAGTAAATAGTAGCTAACAAGGTATTTAAAACGGACTGCTAACAGTTGGCTCTGTTCGTTTCACTCACAAGTTTAGCAAACTGCAATCAGCCGCTTAATGCGGCGTTAGATAATTTCAGTTTAACTTTTGTAACCAAAATATGGTTATTTAAATTTGATAGTTGCTATAGGTCATTGAAAAGTAAAATTTGGTGTATTGGCAAAAGGTGGTCAGTTAAAGATGAATTTTATTGTAAAGAACTGAATGACAATATATGAAATTGATACGTCCGAGTGAATTCGAAACACCGAGCCGTTTTAAGAAAAATTAATTTTATGGTACTTATTGAGTACTAAAATAGAAAAAGCCTCTACAACCATTTGATTGTAAAGGCTATTGTGTGGTGGAGCGGGGGGGAATCGAACCCCCGTCCAAAAAACCTACATCCTCGGTACTACATGCTTAGTCGATTATTTATTTAGCCAATTAGACGCCAATCGACAGGCTTCATCATGGTGAGCTTGATACTATTTCGCGGTTCAGCCTCAAGCGTGCTTCCCTCGCTAGCCTACTTAGGGTGACCATCGATTCTCAAGACAATAGGCGAGTCTTTAAGGCGATGGCTAGCATTAAGCTGCTAGTGCGAACGTTTCGTCGTTTGCAATTATAGTTTTGCGGCTTTTTACCAGGCCAACCGCCCCTGGGCATGCACCTTGGGTTTCGTGAATCTTGTCGAATCCTAGATCCGCCCCAAAGTTTGTTACATTTTTATTATAAGCTAAATTAGCCTATAAAGCGCATTGTACCGCGCTTGGTATAAATAGACAACGTGGTATTTTTTAACCAGTTAGCTAGTATTTTAGCGTTCTAAGTTTTTATTTTTCATTAAACGGCCTTTATCAACCGCCCATTCACGGTCTTTAATGTCAGCGCGCTTATCATGATCTTTCTTACCTTTACCAAGATAAAACTCTAATTTTACCCAGCAGGCTTTCCAATACATTGCCGTAGCGATAAGTGAGAAGCCATCGCGATCAACAGCACCAGATAAACGGTCGAGTTCACGACGGTTTAAAAGTAACTTACGAGAGCGGTTAGGATCACATACAACATGGCTTGATGCCGCATTAAGTGGCATTATTTCTGCGCCAACTAAAAATGCTTCGCCGTCTTTAACAAATACATAACAGTCAGAAATATTAACTTTACCACTGCGGATACTTTTAATTTCCCAGCCTTGTAAACTCATACCTGCTTCAAACTTATCAGTTAAGTTATAGTTATGACGGGCTTTTTTGTTCAGCGCTATGGTATTGCTATTTGATGATTTTGATTTTTTCTTTGCCATTTTAATTCCATTCTTATTTGCCAAAAATAAGCAGCAAACGGCGTCATTATACGGAGTATTGTTGTTATTTAAACGGCTTATTTATCATTTTTGACATTAATGCGTTTTTTAAAGACTTTTGATATGATAGCGCCCTTGATAATTGGAGGGTGAATGCCAAACATTAGTCGTAGTGCATTAGTGATGCACAGTGTTGAAGATATGTATCATTTAATTAATGATGTGCTTTCTTACCCGAAGTTTTTACCAGACTGTAGCGATAGCAAAATTATTGCACAAAACGAGCATTCAATGACCGCCGCTTTATTGGTTTCAAAAGGCGGTTTGAAGAAGTGGTTTACTACGGAAAATACCTTAGTAAATAACCAAGAAGTTAAAATGAAATTAATTGATGGGCCATTTAAACAACTTGTTGGTGGCTGGCAATTAAAAGCACTTTCAGACGAAGCCTGTAAAATTGAATTGAATTTAGATTATGAGTTTTCTAATAAAATGTTTGATTTAGCGTTTGGTCGAGTATTTAACAATTTAGCCAATAATATGGTGCAAGCGTTTACGCAACGAGCGAAAGAAGTATACGGCTAAAGCGTTTACACGGTTATTGGTTTTGTAATTCAACAAATTTTAGATGTATTGAGTTTAGTATGAGTGAAGATGGAATGAATGAAGTTGCAGTGCAGCAACTGAGTATTGAAGTGGTTTATGGCACGCCAACACGTCAGGAGTTAATTGCTTGTAATATTGAACCCAATACGACGGTTGAACAGGCAATTGCCGTTTCAGGCATTATTGAAGACTTTCCTGAAATAGATTTGAGCGTTAACAATGTTGGTATATGGAACCGTGCGGCTAAGTTAAAAGATATTGTAAAAGACTTAGATCGCATTGAAATTTATCGCCCGCTAATTGCTGACCCGAAAGAAGTAAGAAAGCGCAGAGCTGAAAAAGCGAAAGAAGAAGGCCGAGCGGACAAAATAACTGGCGGCCGAGTTGACCCACGAAGAGCAAAGTCGAGCTAACCTAGTTTACGCTAATTAAGGGTTACCAAGTTTAGCCTGATTAATTTTATCTTGGTTAAGTTTAGTTATAAAAAAGCCAGCTTATCGCTGGCTTAAATATTATAAAGTACGTTAGATAGCTACTAATAATGAGTTCACTATTTAGTTAAGTACTTAGTTAACCATTGGAACGTAATAGCTTTCTGGTAATTCAAAGTCACCTTCTGCATTAACAACTTTGTTGTCTTCAAAGGTAATGGTAAATTTCTTTTCTGCGTTATATTCGTCGCTTCTACCAGATTTAAAACTATAAACGTAATGCCAAATGTTTTTATTAAAGGTGTCTTCTACCACAGGGCTACCTAATACAAACTTAACTTGTTCTTTTGTCATACCAATTTGAAGTTTGTCGATGTCTTTTTGTTCCAAGTAGTTACCTTGTGGGATATCAATACGATAAACCCAGCTCGAACAGGCAGAAACAGATAGGGCGATAATAATAGCTAATACTCGAAACAACATGGTAATTATATTTATCCTTTTTAGTTTGAACGGGGATAATAGCGAAGCAGGCTAAGAGATACAAAATAATTTTTAGTTTATTTTACCTGCTTAAAAATATTTGCTTTATCCGGCAAGTAATTCTTGCGCGTTAGCCAGACTATTCTCGGTAATTTTATCACCGGCGAGTAAACGGGCAATTTCTTGGACGCGACCATCGCTAGAAAGTTCCGTTACTGTGGTTTCGGTATGTTCGCCATCAGTGAGTTTTGCCACAAATAACTGCTGATGCCCTTTACTAGCAACTTGTGGCAAGTGGGTTACACAAATAACTTGGGTGTTTTTTGCTAATTGCTGAAGTTTAGCGCCAACCATTGCCGCCGTTGGGCCACTAATGCCCACATCAACTTCATCGAAAATTAAGCTAGGGGTTATGACTTTATCGGCCAATATTACTTGCATGGCTAAGCTAATACGCGAAAGCTCGCCACCGGAAGCTACTTTGTTCATTGCCTCAAGTGCTTGCCCTGGGTTTAAACTGGCAAGGTAGCTTACTTGGTCGTTACCGTTAATTGATAAGCTTTCATTATTATCCTGACAAATATCGATAAAGAATTTGCCATGAGGCATGTTGAGCTCAGCCATGCTTTTGGTGATCATTTTACTCAGTTTAACTGCTGACTTTTGTCTTGATTGCGACAAGCTATGGGCAGCGTCTTGATATTTTTGTTTCGCTGTTTCGATATCGTCACTAATTTGGTTTAAGCGTGTTTCATCACTACTGAACGTTTGTAGCTCTTGCAATAATTGCTGATGAAATTGAGCAAGTGCTTCAGGGGCGACTTGATGCTTCTTAGCCAGTTGCACTGCAGTAGAGAAGCGCTCTTCAATTAAGGTGTATGCCTGCGGATCTAATTCAAGGCTTTCGTAGTAATGCTTAATTTCTTGGCTAGCATCTTCTACTTGTATTAACGATTCATTAAGCTGCTCAGCAATGGCTTTTAATGCAGGGTCTAAATTACCAAGTGAGGTTAATTGTTCTGCGCTTTGTCGTAAGCCATCAACCACATTAAATTGCTCATTTTCAGATAATTGTTGTACTGTAATTAAGGTTTCATTAAGAATATGCTGGCCATTACTTTGGCGTTTATAGTCAGTTTCTAAACTTTCGAATTCATCAATTTGCAACGAGAATTCATTTAATTCATTGACTTGATATTGCAGTAACTGCTGCTTAGCTTCTCGTTGTAATTTACTTTCTTGTAGTTGTTTGGCTTCTTGGCTTAGCTCTCGCCATTGATGGTAATAATATTTTACGTCGTCTAATAGGTGCTGGTGATTAGCATAGGCGTCAAGAATATTGCGCTGTTCACTGGCTTTTACAATAAGTTGATGGTCGTGTTGGCCATGAATATTAATTAGTAATTGCCCAATTTCTTTTAATTGCGCCAGTGGCACTTGGCTGCCATTAATATATGCCTTGGAACGTCCTTCAGCAGAAATAACACGACGAAGAATACATTCATTATCGAGTAACATGTCATGCTTTTTAAGCCATTTTTGCGCTTGTTTATTATTGCTAGTATCAAATGTTGCAGCTAATTCCGCTTTTTTGCAATTTGGCCTTACAACATTAGTTATGGCTCTGTCACCCAAACATAAACCCAGTGCGTCGATTGCAATTGATTTTCCGGCACCTGTTTCACCGGTAATGGTGGTCATGCCTTGTTGCCAGTCAATATCAAGCGAACGAACAATGGCAAAGTTTTGAATGTTTAGGTGCAGTAACATAGTCGCCTCATTTTACTATTTTTACTTTATGGTTTGCCTGCGTATTGCAGCAAAGCTAAAGTGTCGTATTAATAACCAAAAAACCAGATACTGTTAATTTATACAGTATCTGGTTTTTTTTCAAGCTATGTTTGCAACTTTATTTATAGCGCTTAATTTTAAAGGGCTACAGCTTTATTAAATTAGTAGAGCTTATTACCCCAACTTAATTTACTACGCAAAACGTTGAAGTAGTCATGATCAAGTGGGTGAATTAACCGTAGTGTAAATTCGCTTTTCTTAATGATAACTTCATCGCCAGGCATTACCGCTAATATCACGTGACCGTCGCAACTAACTTGTAAGTTTTCATAGTTTTCGTTGGCAAGTTTTAGTTTTATTTCACTGTTGCCATCAACCACTATTGGCCTACTTGTTAATGTATGTGGAAACATTGGTACTAATGAAAGCGCATTTAAATTTGGTGTTAATATTGGGCCACCAGCTGACATGGAATAAGCCGTTGAGCCTGTTGGTGTTGAAACTATTAGGCCGTCTGAGCGTTGGCTAAACATAAAGCTGCCATCAATATAAACTTCGAACTCTATCATGTTGGCAACTTTACCCGCATGAAGTACGGCTTCGTTTACCGCGCTGTTTGAGCTTTTTAATTTACCGTGTCGATATACTTCTGCTTCGATAATAAAACGCTGCTCGCTGCGTGATTCGCCTTTTAAAATAGCCTCAAGTGGCGTAATTAAATCGTCAGGTGATAGGTCGGTTAAAAAGCCTAAATTGCCACGGTTAACGCCAAGTACGCCAATGTTGTAGCATGATAATACCCGTGCCGCGCCTAACATGTAGCCATCACCACCAACTACAATGGCTAAGTCTGCTTGTTCACCAATTTCCGTTAGTGAAGCAATGGATAGGTTTTCAATATTTATTGAAGGTGCTACTGAGCTTTCAACTACAACATGGTAGTCATTTTCTGATAAATATTGATGTAAGGTTTCGATGGTTGAACTGGCACCGTCATGATGAGGTTTGCCAATTAAGCCCACCGTTTTATATATTTGACTCATTGCTGGGATAAAACCGTAATAAAATAGGCGACTAACGGCAGTTTCGCGCTATTTGGTTCACTTGTAAAGTTGACTTTTTACTAAATGATTTACTTTTGTGCTTGAATCATAAAAACAAGCCCCCATAATTAGCGGTATTGTGTTTTACCAACTTTGAAAATTAAAGATACTTTGGAGTTTTTCATGGCCAACGAGTCAACAGAAAATAAAAGTGCTGAAGAAATTGCAGCAGACGAATTAGCAGCAGAGATTATTGACCAAGCAGAAGAGCAAGTTGAAGTTCAATTTGACGCAGCTGCTGAGAATATCAGTGAAGAGCTAGAAAAGATAAATGAACTAGAGTTGGCGTTAGCAGCTGCAAAATCAACGGTTGCTGACCAAAAAGACTCAGTTATTCGCGCGAAAGCCGAAGTTGACAATGTTCGTCGTCGTGCAGCGCAAGACGTTGAGAAAGCGCGTAAGTTCGCTTTAGAGAAATTTGCCGGTGAAATGTTATCAACTGTTGATAACCTTGAACGTGCGTTACAAAACATCGATAAAGAAGATGAAAGTAACAAAGGTATTATTGAAGGTATTGAATTAACTTACCAAGGTTTATTGGCTTCACTAGAGAAGTTTTCAATTAAAGCTGTAGACCCACAAGACCAACCTTTTAACCCTGAATTGCACCAAGCAATGTCAATGCAAGAAGTTGAAGGCGTAGCGCCGAATACCGTTATTGCGGTTATGCAAAAAGGTTATGAATTAAATGGTCGTTTAATTCGTCCTGCTATGGTTATGGTGTCAAAAGCTAAGCCGGTAGTTGATACAACAGCTTAATTAGTTTTTGTACTGTACAAAAACCAGGCAAGTGTCTGGTTTTTTTATGTCTTTTTTTTACTATTGATGGAAATAGTTAAAACGTTATAAAGAGTAGAAGAAATAAAATTTAACATTTTTTAATTTTTTTCGAGAAAAATAGTTGAAAAGAGTTTTTCCTGCCCCCACTAACTGTTCATCGATAGATTTAATCTTTATTTTTAACATATAAGTATTCGGAGATCCTCAAGATGGGCAAAATTATTGGTATTGACCTAGGGACAACAAACTCTTGTGTTGCTGTACTAGACGGCGACAACGTTCGTGTAATTGAAAACGCAGAAGGCGATCGTACAACTCCTTCTATTATCGCTTACACAGAAGAAGGCGAAACTTTAGTTGGTCAACCAGCTAAGCGCCAATCAGTAACTAACCCTACTAACACTTTATTTGCTATTAAGCGTTTAATTGGCCGTCGCTTCGAAGACAAAGAAGTACAACGTGATATTAAAATAATGCCATTTGGTATTACTAAAGCTGATAACGGTGATGCTTGGGTTACAGCACGTGATAAAAACGTTGCTCCACCACAAGTTTCAGCTGAAGTTCTTGCGAAAATGAAGAAAACAGCAGAAGACTTTTTAGGTGAAAGTGTTTCTGAAGCTGTAATTACAGTTCCTGCATACTTCAACGATTCACAACGTCAAGCAACTAAAGATGCTGGTCGTATTGCGGGTCTTGATGTTAAGCGTATTATCAACGAGCCAACAGCTGCTGCTCTTGCTTACGGCATGGATAAGCAACAAGGTGATAAAGTTGTTGCAGTATACGATTTAGGTGGTGGTACATTTGATATCTCTATCATCGAAATTGATGAAGTTGAAGGCGAGCACACGTTTGAAGTACTTGCTACAAACGGTGACACACACTTAGGTGGTGAAGATTTTGATAACCGTTTAATCAACTACCTAGTAGACGAATTCAAGAAAGACCAAGGTATGGATTTAACAACTGATCCATTAGCGATGCAACGTTTGAAAGAAGCAGCTGAAAAAGCGAAGTGTGAACTTTCTTCTGCACAACAAACTGATGTTAACTTACCTTACATCACTGCTGATGCATCTGGTCCTAAGCACATGAACATCAAAGTTACACGTGCTAAGTTAGAGTCTTTAGTAGAAGACATGGTTAAAGCAACGTTAGAGCCGTTAAAAACTGCTCTTAAAGATGCTGACCTTTCTGTAAGCGATGTAAATGACGTAATCTTGGTTGGTGGTCAAACACGTATGCCAATGGTTCAAAAAGCGGTAACTGATTTCTTCGGCAAAGAGCCACGTAAAGATGTTAACCCTGATGAAGCAGTAGCTTCAGGTGCTGCGGTACAAGCAGGTGTACTTTCTGGTGATGTAACTGACGTTCTTTTATTAGACGTTACACCATTATCACTAGGTATTGAGACTATGGGCGGCGTGATGACGAAAGTTATCGATAAAAACACTACTATCCCAACTAAGCAATCTCAAACATTCTCAACAGCTGATGATAACCAAGCAGCAGTTACTGTACATGTTGTACAAGGTGAGCGTAAGCAAGCTTCTGCGAACAAGTCTTTAGGTCAATTTAACCTTGAAGGTATCGATCCAGCACCACGTGGTACGCCACAAATCGAAGTAACTTTCGATATCGATGCTGATGGTATCTTGCACGTTACAGCTAAAGATAAGAACACAGGTAAAGAGCAAAAAATTACTATTAAAGCCTCTTCTGGTTTATCAGATGAAGAAGTAGAACAAATGGTAAATGACGCTGAAGCAAATGCTGACGCTGATGCGAAGTTTGAAGAATTAGTTCAAGCTCGTAACCAAGCTGACGGCATGGTTCACGCAACACGTAAGCAAATTGAAGAAGCTGGTGAAGAATTTGCTGGTGAAGATAAAGAAAAACTTGAAGCTGCATTAACTGAGCTTGAAGAAGCAAGCAAAGGCGATGATAAAGAAGCGATTGATGCTAAGTCACAAGCTGTTATCGAAGCTTCAGCTAAGTTAATGGAAATTGCTCAAGCGAAAGCACAAGCTCAAGGTGGCGCGCCAGAAGGTGCTGCACCAGAAGCTGATGATGCATCAGGCCCTGCAGGTGATGATGTTGTAGATGCTGAGTTTGAAGAAGTTAAAGACGACAAATAGTCATTAATTATTGAATTGTCTACTGTAGCGCCCAATAGCTACGTTGGACATGCTCACATACACTTGTATGCTTTGCGTGTTCTCCTTGCTCTAGTACGCTACAGCGACAATTAAAGTAATTAAATATTTGTTGTTTATATGGAAAATTAAAGCGTCGATACTTATCGGCGCTTTGCTTTATCAAGTGATAGCGTAAAGCAAAATTGAAAATTAATTATTAAATGATATTAATTTGCTTAGATTTTTGATGTTTTAATCAATTGTTAAAACAACGAATAAGAAATTAAACAAATTAGTATCCAAACATTGAAGTAAAGAAATCAAACCTATGTCAAAACGCGATTATTATGAAACTCTTGGTGTATCGAAAGATGCAGGCGAGCGAGAAATCAAAAAAGCTTACAAACGTTTAGCAATGAAGTATCACCCAGATAGAACTCAAGGTGACAAAGCTAAAGAAGAAACCTTTAAAGAAATTAAAGAAGCTTATGAAATCTTAAATGATGATCAAAAACGTGCTGCTTATGACCAATACGGTCATGCAGCATTTGAACAAGGCGGCCATGGTGGCGGTGGTTTTGGCGGCGGACAAGACTTCGGCGATGCCTTTGGAGATATTTTTGGTGACATTTTTGGTGGTGGCGGCCGTCGTGGCGGCGGTCAATCTCGTCAACGTCGCGGTAGTGACTTACGTTACAACCTTGACTTAACCTTAGAAGATGCCGTTAAGGGTAAAACCTTAGAAATTAAGGTACCAACGTATGTAAGTTGTGATCCATGTGCTGGTTCGGGCGCGAAGAAAGGCACTAGTGCAAAAACGTGTTCTACATGTCATGGCCATGGCCAAGTACAAATGCGCCAAGGCCTGTTTGCGGTACAACAAACTTGTCCAACATGTTCAGGTAAAGGCAAGGTTATTGCTGACCCATGTACTTCATGTCGTGGTCAAGGCCGTGTTGAGAAAACCAAAACACTATCTGTTAAAATTCCACCAGGTGTTGATACTGGTGATAGAATTCGCTTATCAGGTGAAGGTGAAGCAGGTGAGCATGGCGCACCAGCAGGTGATTTATACGTTCAAGCGAATGTGAAAGAACATAAGATTTTTGTTCGTGATGAAAACCATTTGTACTGTGAAGTGCCAATTAGCTTTACAACAGCAGCTTTAGGTGGCGAAATTGAAGTACCTACGCTTGAAGGTAAAGTGAAGCTGAAAATACCAAAAGAAACGCAAACAGGGAAAATGTTCCGTTTACGTGGTAAAGGTGTTAAGTCAGTACGCAGCCACTCAACGGGTGACTTAATGTGTAAAGTAGTGATTGAAACGCCAGTAAGTTTATCTGGTGATCAAGCTGACTTACTTCGTCAATTAGAAGAGAAAATGGGCAAAAGCAACAGCAAACATAGCCCGAAAGAAACTGGTTTTTTTGATGGCGTGAAAAAGTTTTTTGATGACCTAAAAAGCTAAGACGTATTAGCAAAATAGATTGACTAAATCCCGCTTATCGCGGGATTTTTGTTTCAAAAGCTTTGGTTTTAATGACTCTCTTTGGTAATTAATTAACTGTTAGTTTGCAGGCATATCATCGTATTTCTGATACAATTCTTAGTTATCTACATTATCAAAAAGAGTTATATTGAATGAGAGCTTTGCTTGCATCCCTATTAATTGTATTCACGAGTTTTAGCAGTTTGGCAGAATCTGTACCTGAAGAGTTACCACCACTGGATCCAGCCTATGTAGGTGTTCATGGCATGGTGCTAATGAATAAGTCATCCACTATTTTTGCTTATCATTTACCGCTTTATCATAAACCTCACGATGTTCAATTACTCTATAAACTTGACGTGAAAGATGTCGCACTAATGCAGTTAGTGCGTGACAATGACATGGTGACTATAAAACCTAAGCCTTTTAACCTACAACGTCTTATTCGAGGTGAAAAGGTTGCACTTGAAGCTGACGTGTATGCTGGGCATTTTGAGCGCGACGGAATGTTGGTATACAAGAATGTAACCTTGAATTTTGCTGAAAAACTATATGTTCGAAAGCTCGACAAACTTGAGCCTTCGAGTAAAAAACAAGAGTATGATGTAGTTTCATACCGAAAAAACTACAAAATTTATATTCATCGTCTACAACAGGCACCAAGTTATGATCATTTAATTCATATCGATGTAAATGCCGGCTGTTTAACAAAGTTCAATACCTCATCACCTGTTCCTAAGCGCACTGAGCTGCAATATAAGTTTCTAAACTGCGGCACGATGAAACCATTCTATTTCGAAACTGAAGACTTTAAAAAGCATTAAGGCTGACTTTAGTAGTCAATATCTACCTTATTTTAAATAAGCCATATCTTTTGATGTGGCTTTTTTATTACAGGCAATCATCTATTGAGAGCTAATAGAAATTTTCTGAAAAACTATTTAGTTGTATTAATTGACTGAGTTTTCTGCAACAAAGCATTGTTTAAATGTTTTTAGCTCTACTAATCTTGTTTGCGATATAGCTTCTTTTATTGCCAAGCCTTTCAAGCCTTTCTCGATAAAGGGCTTTGCTGTTATTTGGGCTAATTTCTCATATGCTTGAAGTAGAAATTGTTTTTGAATGTATTCTCGGTTTTCAAAACCTAATCGGCCAGTAAAGTCTGCTTGGCAGCATTGCAAAAAATCTTTGAATTCTTCGGGCTTTCGCCAAACATCAAGTTGGTTAAATAACTTTAAAATAGTACTAGGTTTTAGCTCAAATGCTTTATGGCTATGCAAGTGAAATTGACAAACTTTGAGTGCCAAATTCTTATGCGCCGTCGGTACTTTGAATTTACGACAAATATCCTCAATTAGCGGTAAGCCTGCGGTTTCATGACCTGGGTGCGATGGCAGTATTTCACCTTTAGTCAAAGACTTTCCTAAGTCGTGACAGACACTTGCAAATCTAATGGTGGTTTTTTTTGATAACGATACCGCTTGTTTAAGTACCATCATAGTATGGACACCTGAGCATATTTCCGGGTGCCACTTTTTCGGGTTCGGCACGCCCCATAAATTGTGCAAGTCTGGCCATAGTGACTTAAGTGCGCGGCAGTTATATAACACTTGAAAGAAAACTTCAGGATTGTCATCAGCTAAGCTTCTCTCCATTTCTTGCCATACTCGTTCGCCTGATAAAGTTAATAGTTCACCACTATTACTTAATTTAGTCATTAAGGTTAATGTTTCAGGTGCTATGGTAAAGCCGTAACTGTGATAACGAGCGGCAAATCGGGCAACACGCAATACTCTTAGTGGGTCTTCGATAAAAGCGTCTGATACATGACGAAGTATGCGATTCTCTAGATCTAATTGGCCGTTGTAGGGATCAAATACATTGCCTTGTGCATCCATCGCCATAGCATTAATAGTTAAATCTCGACGTAATAAGTCTTCTTCTAAACTAACATCGGCGGAAGCGTTACAATTAAAGCCGGTATAACCTGTTCCTGCCTTTTTTTCAGTGCGCGCCAAGGCAAACTCTTGTTTATTTTTGGGGTGTAAAAAAACCGGAAAGTCTTTGCCAACTTGTGCAAAGCCAAGTTGTAGCATTTCTTCTACAGTAGCTCCGACTACAACATAGTCGTTATCGACAACGTCACGACCTAGTAGTTTGTCACGTACGGCACCACCAACTAAAAAGTAATTAAGAGACTGCTGTATATTTTGCATAATTAGGCGCTAAACCTCTGAAAATCAATAATTATAGGTAACTAATTAGATGTAAGTTTATCATAAATGTTGGCTGACTTTTGACTTATGTTCTGGTTCGGGTTAATTTCACTGGGTTGATTCATCAGTTAAGAAATTCTATGTACACGAGTTACTTTGGTTTAGAGGATAAACCATTTTCGATTGCACCAAACCCTGATTATTTATTTATGAGTGATCGGCACCGGGAAGCGCTGAATCATTTAACCTATGGCTTAGGTGATACCGGCGGTTTTGTGCTATTAACCGGTGAAGTTGGTACAGGTAAAACGACTATTAGCCGCCGTTTAATGGAAAACTTACCTGAAAATACACAAGCAGCATTTATTCTCAATCCTACTTTATCTAGTCAAGAGCTGTTAGCGACGATTTGTGATGAATTAAAAATTCGTTATCGAAAAACTGGTGCAACTTTAAAAACTTTAACGGATAAAATTCAACAAAAGCTGCTTAAAAATCATAATGATGACATCAACACATTACTTATCATTGATGAAGCACAACATTTGCAGCCTGAAGTATTAGAGCAATTGCGGTTATTAACTAACCTTGAAACTAATACTAAAAAACTATTACAGGTGATATTAATTGGTCAGCCTGAGTTACAGCAACTTTTACAACGTCGAGATCTACGCCAATTAGCGCAGAGAATAACGGCAAGATATCATTTGTTGCCGTTAAACCGCCAAGAAGTTGAACAATATCTCAAGCACCGTTTATCGGTTGCTAAGTGCTTTCGTAACATCTTCGATAAAAGTGGGATAAATGCAATTCACAAAACCTGTAAAGGTATTCCTCGTTTAATGAATTTATTAGCAGAACGAGCTTTAATGAATGCCTATAACAGTAATAATGCGGTAGTAAATCGTAAAATAGTATTGCAGGCCGCTCATGATGCTTTAGGCGACGAATTTCAAGTTACCAATTGGTGGCAAACACCACTATTTAAATATGCAAGTTTTGCTTCACTGTTAACGATATTTTTAGCGGTGGGAATATGGTGGGGAATACAATTTACTCATAGTCAAAATGCTGCTGATACCGTGTTGATACCCGCTCAACAAACAATAAATGGTGAAAGTAATGGAAGCATTAAAAAAGAAGAAATTAACTCGGAAAAAGTTGAGCTGGTAAATCATGAAGGGTTAGGTGAAAAGCTCACGGAACCAAACTTTGTAGCAAGTGAAATTGCCAATACAGATAAAACTTCAGCGCAACTAACTTTCGAGCGTCAGCAAAGTCGAAATGTAATAAGCGACAATAACGCTCAGGCAAGTAATAAATTAAGCAATGAATCTTTAAACATAGCTGACAATAATGCTAGTAACATTCAAAAACAGCAGTCACCTGAACAGCTAGTAGATAATCAAATCTCTTCTCAATCGCCAAGTTCTGCGGTAAATAAAGACTTTGTCGTGGAGGCTACAGATGGTGTTTCGGATGAGTTATTGGCAAGTTTTCAATCGGCAATTGAAGAAACCAAGCAATTCGATGATGCAAGTGAGCAAGAAAGCCAGCAAGCAAATTCTGGCTTAACACCGTTAACTCAAATGCCAGTTTGGGTGCAAGATGGTGTGCCATCAATACAATTTGAAATGCACATTTACGCCAGCGATGGGCAAGGTTGGGTGCGTGTGAATGGTCGAGATCGCTATGAGGGTGATTACATCGGGCGAGAATTATTACTAAACGAAATTCTTCCACAAAAAGTAGTGTTAAGTTTTCGAGGTGAGAAGTTTACCATGGCAGCACTATCGTCATGGAATTAATCACAATAAGCAAAGGTGTGATTTTTTAATCAACAAATGCCATTTTGAAAAAGCCGAGTAAGTTTAAATTAAACTCTTCTGGGCGCACACAGCAATCAATTTGATCTTGATATTTATTATTACTTAAGTCAATTTCTTCAATTGCAATTGCTTGGTTTAATCGGGTGTTATAAAACACTTTTACAAATGGATTTAACGGCTTATTTTTATTAAGTTGGCTGATTAATCCTAGTTTACCACTTGTTAGTTTTACGAGTGTGCCCACTGGATAAATTCCTAGACAAAGGATAAATTGTTCTACCAACTCAGTATCGTACCCTTTGTTGGCTCCTGAACGGAGAATTTTAAAGGCTTTTATTGGTGCCATACCTGGCTTGTATACACGATCAGCGGTCATTGCATCATAACTATCGGCAATGGCTATCATACGAGCGTAGGTATCTAGCTCATGTTCAGGTACTTTATTTGGGTAGCCATTACCGTCGATACGCTCATGATGATTTTTTACCACATTACGAGAAATATCTGATATTGCTGTTTCTTGGCTAATGATGTCGACGCCATATTCAACATGTTTTTTCATTTGTTCGTATTCATCATCACAAAACTTTCCTGGCTTATGAAGAATGTGATCGGGAACTTTTATTTTTCCTATATCGTGCATAAAGGCGCCAAGTGCAAGTTGCTCGATAATAGTTTTTTCGATTTTCATATGCTTGGCAAAAATACTCATTAGAATTGCGACATTTAATGAATGTTCTATTAAATATTCATCTTTGACTCGTAATCGAGATAAACACGATAAGGCATCTTCGTTACGAAATACTGAATCAACGATGGCATTGGTGGTTTTGTTAACACTTTCCATATCAAGTTGTTTGTCTTTAGAAATATCATCGAGCAACTTCTTTTGTAAGCATTTAGCGTTGTCGTAGAGTGCTTTTGCTTTTTTCATTTCTGCACTAAAAGCCACTTTTTTATTTGTTTTTTTAGCTGTTTGCTTTTTTTGGGGGGCAGTTGTTTCCGTATTGTTATTTTCTGATGATTTAGTTTTAGATGGGTCAATAGTGATATGTTTAATTCCAGCTTTTTTTAATTTATCAATAGTTTTGGTATGCGAAATATAACCTTCTGACTTAACATTAATATTTTTCTTAGGATTGACAATGCTCACCACATACATACCTAACGCTAGCTCAGATAAAGCAATTTTTGTGAGTTCTTCTGCCATTTATAACCCTTATACGGATGCACTATCATTTTTAGATTATTATAGCGTTAAAACATAGAGTTTGAAGCATTTGCCTACTATTGGTGTGTATTTGTTGGGCATTGTTAAAAGTAATTAATGATTAGCTTGTCATTAAAAGAGGGGAGGGAATCTAAGCCAGCTTAAAATGCTGTGCCTATTAACCATATTATCGATAGTTAATAGGCAAGTTTTATATCTATTGCCAAGCTGGCATTTTGTCTTCGTAGGCTTTAATTTTATCTAGCTTGTTTAATGTCCAGCCAACACTATCAATGCCATTTTCCAAACAGTACTGTTGAAAACTGTCAAGTTTGAAATGATAGTTACCAATATCAGTGGAGATGACATTTTCTGCAAGGTTCACATGAAAATGTTGCGGCTTTTTTTGCGACTGTTGGAATAATGTTTCTATAACTTCTTCAGGTAGTATTATTGGTAAAATACCAATATTGATACAATTTGCATAAAAAATATCAGCAAAGCTTGAGGCGATAATTACTTTAAAACCATACTCTTGTAGGGCCCAAGGAGCGTGTTCTCTGCTTGAACCACAACCAAAATTTTCTCGAGTTAATAAGATACTGGCACCTTGATATTCCGGTTTGTTTAAAATAAATGCTGAATTATTTTTCGTACCCGCTGCGTCACTATAGCGCCAGTCGTGAAACAAGTGCTGGCCAAAACCAACGCGTGTCGTTTTTTGTAAAAATTGTTTTGGTATTATCTGGTCGGTATCAACATTGGCAGCATCTAATGGTACAACTAAGCCTTTATATTCTGTGAATTTATCCATGTTATGCTCCATTCTTTTGCTGTGTTTGAGTTAAATCGACAAAGTGTCCTGCAATGGCTGCTGCGGCTGCTAATTCAGGGCTAACTAAATGTGTTCGACTACCACGGCCTTGGCGGCCTTCGAAGTTTCGATTACTGGTTGATGCACAGCGATCTCCTTCGGTTAATACATCATCATTCATGCCTAAGCACATAGAGCAGCCGGGTAGACGCCATTCAAAACCCGCATCGATAAAGGTTTGCGCTAAACCTTCTTTTTCTGCTTGTTCTTTCACACGGTAAGAGCCAGGAACAACAATCGCATCAACAGCAGCGGCAACTTTCTGGCCTTTAGCAATAGCTGCTGCGGCACGTAAATCTTCGATTCTAGAGTTTGTGCAAGAGCCAATAAATACCTTATTAATAGTGATGTCGGTGATTCTCGTGCCAGCGGTAAGCCCCATGTATTTTAATGCGGCAGCGCACGAATCTCGCTCTACCGGATCAGAAAAATCTTCTGGGGCAGGGATGGTGCTATCGACCTGCGTAACTTGGCCAGGGGTGGTGCCCCAAGTCACTTGAGTTTTAATATCTTTTGCCTCAAGTGTTAAATAGCTGTCGAATGTTGCATCATCATCAGACTTTAACTGTTGCCAGTCATTGACTGCTTGTTGCCAAATTTCACCTTTGGGAGCATATTCCTTACCTTTTAGATAATCAAAAGTTGTATTGTCAGGTGCAATTAGCCCCGCTTTTGCGCCGAATTCGATACTCATATTACAAATGGTCATGCGCTCTTCCATGGTTAAGCATTCAATAGCTTCGCCACAATATTCAACAACATAGCCAGTAGCACCCGCGCTACCTGTTTTACCTATAATGGCTAAAATGATGTCTTTAGCACTAATGCCTGGTGCAACTTGGCCTCGTACTTCTATTTTCATAGTTTTAGCTTTGGTTTGTCGTAAAGTTTGGGTAGCAAAAACATGCTCTACTTCTGATGTACCTATGCCGAAAGCTAATGCGCCAAACGCACCGTGCGTTGCGGTATGGGAGTCACCGCAAACGATCACTGTACCTGGTAATGTTAGGCCAAGTTCAGGGCCTATTACGTGGACAATACCTTGATTTTTATGACCCATGCCGAATAATTTAACGCCGAATTCTTTACAGTTCTTTTCTAAAGTTCTCAGCTGGTTGGCTGCACCTTCACCAGCGGCATTGATCTCAATCGAGCGAGTTGAAATGTTATGATCCATGGTTGCTATTGTGCGCTCAGGATGGCGCAGCGAGCGGTTATGAAACTTTAAATTAGCGAATGCTTGTGGTGAGGTAACTTCGTGGATCAAATGTCGATCAACAAAAATTAATGGCGTTTCATCGGCTTTTTCTTCAATAATGTGACGTTGCCATAATTTTTCATATAAGGTGGTTGCCATGTTAGTTTACTCCCTGTGTGCATTTATTATCTCTAATGTATTGGCAGATAATATCGCCCATTTCGCAGGTCGATTTAGCTGTGTGACGTTGTGCTTCGCTTAATAAGTCGCCAGTAAAATAGCCAGCGTTTAAGGTTGCTGCTACCGCACTTTCAATTGCGTTAGCTGCTTTAGTTTGGTTTAGGCTGTGTCGTAACATTAATGCTGCTGATAAAATTTGTGCTATTGGGTTGGCAATGCCTTTACCAGCAATATCTGGCGCAGTTCCGCCTGCTGGCTCGTACATACCAAAACCTGACTCATTTAAGCTTGCTGAAGGCAACAAACCCATTGAGCCAGTTATCATGGCGCAAATATCCGACAAAATGTCACCAAATAGGTTTGAACATAACATGACGTCAAATTGTGCAGGGTTTCGCACTAATTGCATTGCAGCGTTATCAACATACATATGTTCAACTGCAACTTCAGGATACTCTTTAGCTACATCATTGACGACTTCACGCCATAATTGTGAAGACGCTAATACATTGGCTTTATCAATTGAAATGACTTTGCTGCGACGCTTTTGAGCTGCTTGAAAGGCTAGGTGGGTAATGCGTGTAATTTCTTGACGTGAATAAATCATGGTGTCAAAAGCAGCTTCATCTTCTTGGCCCTGGTTTTTTCGGCCTTTAGGCTCGCCAAAATAAACACCTCCGGTCAACTCTCTGATCACTAAGATGTCAAAACCAGCTTGAGAAATATCAGCGCGTAGTGGTGATAAGTGTGACATTGCACTCTGTAGTTGTGCGGGGCGCATATTACAAAATAAACCGAAGTGCCCGCGTAAACCTAGTAGTGAAGCGCGTTCTGGTTGTTCTGTAGGCGGTAAGCTACTCCATTTAGGTCCGCCAACGGAGCCAAATAGTATGGCATCAGCTTGTTCGCAACCCTTTATCGTACTTTCTGGTAACGCTTGACCGTGGTTATCTATTGCGCAACCACCAACGTCATAGTGACTAGTAGAAATTTCAAAATCGAATTTCTCTGCGACTGTTGCTAAAACTTTTTCCGCTTGTGCCATTACTTCTGGCCCAATACCGTCACCGGCTAATATTGCTACTTTTGACATTTTTTAATCTACCTATTAATTAAATTTAAATTTTTTCTAATAAAATTTGCCGTATATTAAGGTGCGCTATCGGCTTCATTTTTAAGTTCAGTTTTTAGCTCGGCAACTGTAATGGCGCGGTGAATACCATTTAATGCATTTACCAGTGCGTTGCCTGATGCTTTAATGACGTCGGTATCTAAGCCATATCCGTGAAAATTTCTACCTTGCCACGACACGACAATGTCAGCCTTACCTAAACCATCTTCACCTTCGCCTTTATTTGATATTTTGTAATCACTGACGTCGAACTCGATATCGACCGCTTTTTTGATTGCTCGGTAAAGGGCGTCAACAGGGCCATTACCTGTTGCGGAAACAATTTGATAATCAGAGCCCGTTGCTAGCTTAATGCTTGAAGTTGAAAACTCGCTACCGCCACTTTGGACATTCAGTGTTTGTAAACTGAAATGCTCTTGTTGATCTTGTTGCTGAATATTAAATAGCAATGCTTCTAAGTCATCGTCGAATACTTGGCCTTTTTTATCAGCTAACGCCAGGAAGTCACTATAAAGCTTTTCAAGCTCATAGTCGGATTCTTGATAGCCTAAACTTTCCATACGATGTTTTATAACGTGACGGCCACTGCGCGAAGTTAAATTCAGCTTGGTTTTACTGATACCGACGCTTTCTGGTGTCATAATTTCGTAGGTATTACTGGCTTTTAACATTCCGTCTTGATGAATACCAGAAGAGTGACTAAAGGCATTGCCACCGACGATAGCCTTATTTAATTGCACTGGCATATTGCACAACTGACTGACAAGCTTAGAGGTGCGAGCTATCTCTTGGTGGTTTATTTGGCTATGTACGCCTAACAATTCTTGGCGAGTTTTCATTATCATCGCCACTTCTTCAAGTGAGCAGTTACCGGCACGCTCACCAATACCATTAATAGTACATTCAATTTGGCGTGCGCCTGCTTGAACTGCCGACATTGAGTTTGCGACGGCTAAGCCTAAATCGTTATGGCAGTGCACTGAGATTACTGCTTGATCAATATTGGGGACGCGGTTAAATAAATTGGTAATAATGCCGCCAAATTCAGTTGGTAAAGTATAACCAACAGTATCTGGAATATTAACAGTAGTGGCGCCCGCTTTTATTGCTTGCTCGACCATACGGCATAAGTTGTCGATGGGAGTTCGGCCTGCATCTTCACAAGAAAATTCAACATCATCGGTAAATTTTCGAGCATACTTAACCGCGTGAATGGCCATGGCCTCAACATCAGCGAAGTCCTTTTTTAATTTCTGCTGAACATGAACATCTGAGGTGGAAATAAAGGTATGAATGCGAAACTGTTCGGCAGGTGAAAGGGCTTCAGCACATGCTTTTATATCGGCTTCAACTGCTCGGGCTAACGCACAAACACGAGAGTTCTTAACGGTACGTGCAATTTCTTGCACTGATTGAAAATCACCTGGTGATGATACAGGAAAGCCAACCTCCATGATATCAACGCCCAAACGTTCAATAGCTTGGGCGATTTGTAATTTTTCATGAACTGATAAACTGGCATTTAATGCTTGTTCGCCGTCACGTAATGTTGTGTCAAAAATAATTACTTTATTATTGTTAATGCCCATGTGTTGTCCTAGTTAATAATCGTTCGAACTAAATTACGGGCATAAAAAAACCCGCGGTTATTAGCGCGGGTTTAGTGTTTTATTTTGTTATCTATTTATTTTTCAAGCAATAAAAACCTAGCCACGCATGGATAATACGAGGAGGAGGTTAATTCGAATAATGCGTGTAAATGTTGTCATTTTTTTTACTTAATTGTGAGTACGTGAAGAAAATAAATAGTCAATGAGATATTAATAACGTATTTTTTTACTTGTTGTCAATAGAATAATTAAATTTATAAGTTGTGAATAAGTAAAAAAATTATTCTTTACCATGATTGAAGGGGAATAAGTAACTTTTAGTCAGGATTGATATATGCAAAGTTGACTCTTCTTTTAAAGTACATTTTAAAGTACATTTTAAAGTACATTTTAAATTATCGCCAGAGTATTGAAAGGTGTATTATAACGCCATGATATTTTGATTGTTTGGATAAGAGAACTGTGGAATTTGACTCGGATAATAAAAGTAAACGAATAGCTATTTTTATTGATGCGCTATCGGGCGGTGGTGCTGAAAAAGTAATGATGTCTTTGGCTAGAGAATTAGTAAAATTAGGTCATCAACCAGAGTTAATAGTATTAACTAATCGTTTTGATTATGATAAACCATCAGAATATCCAGTGCATATTTTATATCAGGGTGACAAGGTTAAGGTAAACGGTTGGTTTGATAAAAATAAGCATGCGAAGCAATTAACCAATTTAATTGAACAACTACAATCAACGAGTAAATATGATTTGTTTTTGTCGAATTTAGATGATTGTAATCGTATAGTTTCTGCCTGCAATTTTAGTCCTTGCTATTATATTGTGCATAATTCTATTGAAGAAACAGTTAGGAGAACTCGTCGTTTAGGCCCATTAAAGTTGGCATATCTCAATCAATGCTTAGATGCGTTAAATGGTAAACACCTGATAACAGTATCTAAAGGCATAGAACGGGAAATTAAACAATATCAACGCATTAAGCCAGCTAGTATCAATACAATTTATAACCCCGTTGATGTTGCTAGAACTCAGCAATTGGCGAAGGAAGAAGACTATGATATACCGAAAGATAAGTATTTTATTCATGTTGGCCGTTTAGCAAAACAGAAGCGTCATGACATACTCTTTGAAGCATTCAGTGAGGTAGATGAACAGTACAAACTGGTATGTTTGTGTAATAAACCGAATAAAGCGTTAAAACTTGCTGATAAATACGGTATAAAAGAACGATTAATTGTGCCGGGCTTTAAGCAAAATCCATATAATTGGATCGCTAATGCTGAGGCCCTCGTATTAAGTTCTGATTTTGAGGGCTTAGGTATGGTGCTTATTGAAGCAATAGTTTGTCATACTGTGCCTGTTTCTACAATTTGTCCACATGGGCCAGATGAGATACTCCTAGATGACTTGGCTACTAACTTAGTAAAAATGAGAGATCCGTCAGCGTTAGCTAAGGCATTAAATAATGCTTTAACTGCTGAGTATAATTTAAAAAATGCGCCTATTTTGTCTATGGTTAGAGCTGAAAAAATCGCTCGGCAATACTTAAAGCTAATTTAAGTTATTATTTTATTTAGTGCTTAGGTGGGCAATTAGCCCACCCACCTATTTCAACTCAATAATAATTAATAGCGATATTCCCAACTGGCAAATATATCGATATTATTTTTGCTTTCTTTTTCGATAAATCGGGAGCGACTAATATCACTGCTTAGACTTAGCAGTCCTTTAAATACAGGAAAAGAATATGTTAATTCTAGCTGACTTATCTTTTCTGCTACCTTACTTACTTGGTTACCTAATACTGGGGTTTCAGGCGCCACATCTAAATTATCACTATTAAGCTCGCCTAAACGTAATTTTGCTGACCACTTGTGGCCGTTGTCATGTTGTTGACTTAAGCCCAAAGTCCATATTTTTGCGTCGTTATCAAACGTGGTTCCGAGTGCTCTTCGTTGATATCTATAACCTGTTTTATAAGTTGTATGTTCGTAATAACAGTTAAGCGCTTGTGCATTTGTACCACAAGCGACTTGTGTTTCTGTGTACTCAGCAAAGATATGTATAGGGTTCTTTAGAGGAATAAAGCCATCAATACCAAATAAGTAGGCTTTATCGGCGGGTTTAATATAGTCAACAGCATCTTCCCCTATAGTTTGGCCATAAAGAGCTACAGGTACACCTGTAATATTAGTTGACCAACGAATATCAATTCCTGCCAAGTGATTTCCAAGTTTAGTATTTAGGGATGGGTCGCAAGAACTTGCTCCATTAACACATGTTTCCTGACCTGAAACACTTTTAAGAAAGTCTTTAATTGAGCTTGGCTGACCATCACCTGCCCATTGCATGGACCAACTCAAACCTATTTCTAACTCTGTAAATGGGCGAATAGTCGAGCGCGTGCTCCATAGTAATGCATTTGGTACACTTCGATCACTCTCAAGCTTGGCCATTTGTGCCGTCAACGTCCATGGACCAATCCAACTTAACCACGGAGTTTCAAATGCATTGCTATTGTATCTGCTAATCCCTATCGCAGGTAAAGGTCGCGCATTGTTTGACAATATCAAGCTACTATCCCAGCCTGGTCCCCACCATTGTTGGTAAGAACCGATTTTGAACATCCAATTACCAGCCAAATAAGCAATTTGGCTGTTATCTAAGTTTTTGCTTTCACCACCTATAGGGTCTTTTCGATATTGAGTTGTTAATTGACCAAACCAATTACCATACATTCCCTCTACACTTGCACTTACGTGTCCTTTTTCATGTTGGCTAGCGCCAAAACTGTTGAAGCGCTTTTGATCGCTTCCAAACGAAAGCTTAAATTTTTGCTGATTTTTATTATTTTTTATTTGCCTATATTTGTTAATTAGTCGTTGATGAGCATTTACAAGATGTACTGGCAAATTGGCGGTATTAGCTTTTTCTAAATCATTACTGATAGCAGACCACATCAAAGGAAATGTTGTCACGGGTGCTTTTATTACACCCGCATTTGCTAAATTTTGAATATCGACTCGAGTATGTAGATCGCTGGCATCAATCCAAGGGGAGGCGTAAACAACGCGGCTAGCGAATGTAATCATAAATAGAAATAAGCACAGAGATAATTTAGAGGTATGCATAAGTTAATTAAGGCTATCCTTAGTTGAGGTACTGATTAATTTTTTAATATCGCACATGGCAACATCAAGTCCATTGGTTTGTTTACTTTGTTTAAGGTTGTCGAGTAATTTTCTTTGGTTATGAGAATCTAAAAGTTCTACGGCTGCCTTTTCCATATCTGCGGCAGCGGTAGAACACGACAGCACCAAGTTATTTTCAACGCAAATTTTGATTCTGCTGGGTTGATCTTTTGATACCGGAGTTGTTAAACAAGGTTTTTGTAATACGATAGTTTGTAATAACGTATCTCCGCCGCTAATTACTACAGCGTTAGCGGCATCAATGAGATTGATAAAGTCACTATTATCAAGCTGCTTTATTGCAATAACATTCCCAGAAGACTGAACTTCATGGGGGTAGTTAGAACCATAAAGCATAACGCAAGTAACTTGGTTCTTTTCACTAATACTTTTTGCTGTTTCGGCATAAATATCCGCAGCCAAATGCCCTTCAACCATATGGCCGCCTGAGCCGGCATTAAAAAGAATGAAATCAGTATTTTCAATGCCAAGCTTGGCTAATAACGTCTGTTGTTGGTGTTTGTTTACGGGCGTAAAAATAGGGCCTGTGCATACAGGTGAAGGTTTATTATACCATTTAAGTTTTGCTTTTTCCCAACGGCTAATATCAGGCATAATGAATGAGGGCTGTACAACCCAATGACAATCGGTGACTGAAAGGCGACCCAGTTTAAGACCACGACTGCGCTTTTTCTGATGCTGACTTATAAAAACTACCTTAGCACCAGATTTTTTCGCTTGCCGTAATTGTGCTTTTCTCCCTGAGGCATCAAAAATAACAATATCGGCATTAAATTCTTTAATAAACTTATTGACCAGTTTAATGTGTTTTGTAGGAGAGCTAGGTGTAATCAGGGTTGGAAATGGGCAGTTAACAGTATATGGGGCTTGTTCGCTTAAAATAAATTGAATATTCGCATCTGGCCATTGAGTTAACACTCTATTGGCAATAATAATGGATCTCATATATTCGCCAATCCCTTCAGGTGAAGAAACTGGAATAAATAAGAACCGTGGATTTTTAATTTTGTTCATTGTTTGCATATATACTGCATTGATATTTAAAGTTTAATGAAATTTTAATTTTGAGTTCATCAAGTACTGTCATGAGCCATGCTTAAGTTTAAATTGAGCACAACTAATTTATGAGTAGCATACTTAAAAAAATGCTTGATAAACTATAATTTCAATTACGATTAAAGATAACTTAAAGTAACATAAGTGAACTATAAAGCTCCAGATACATGCGTTTTTCTCATTCGCCAAAGTGTAAATCTATACTTTAAATTTCGGAATAGGGTTGTTGTCGGAGAACCATGCCCCCCCCCATTCAAAGTTGAAATATTGCTGTCAAAATGATTATTCTCAGTAATAGGGTATGGCCTTAAACCATATACAGATAGATCTAATTCTTTGCAAAACTGAATGTCTATATCTACAGGACGATAAAACTTTTCTCGAGATAATAACTTCTTCGCACCTTTTAAACTAATTGCATATCCAGTTGTACAGTTAGGGATCTTGCTATAGTTAATCAGTTCAAACTCTACGTCGATTTTTTTAGCTTTTACTGGGGAATAATTTCTATTGTCAGCTAACTTTATAAACTCATACTTTTTTAATATGTCGATATGAGAAAATAGATTAAAGAAATTTTTGTTAATGACTAAATCATCTTCTAATATAACTGCAAACTCAATATCTTGTTCAACCATTTTACGCCATATATTCCTATGACTTAGGTAGCATCCCACTTCACCCAAAGATAAATCATATCTAAAATATTTTTTATTTAATTGTGACGAGTATTCATTATTTATTTCGTCAGCAGTTAAATCAACTCCTTTAACCGCTGAAATTCTTTGATAAGAAATACCTGTATATTGTAATTGTTCATTCATACTACTCATGCGTTTAGGAGAACAATCTAGATTAATAATGAAAATTGGACATGAGTTAAGAGGCAGCATTGTAATATATCTCGTTAAGTCTTTATAAGCAGTATCTAACTATTTAAAATCCTAATTTTCGACTATCCCCAGCTGTCCATGCTGGCTTTACGTTTTGCAAATAAGCGTGGTAAAACTAAACCAAGTAATAGGCCAACGCCTAAAACAATGGCACCATTAAAGAACCATTGCTTTTTAATGTCAGTATCTTGACTCTTTAATTGTGATTTAGTTCCTGTTAATTCCATATTTAAAGCAGCAATACTGTTTTGTAATTCGCTACGTTCAGTTTTTAGTGCTTCTACTTGTCCGCGAGTATTTTCAAGCTGCATTGCTGTTGCATCTGATTGCGCCTGAAAACTAGCTAATTTTTCATTTAAGTCAGCAATGACATAACGCATGCCTGGCTTTGTTGAAACATGCTTACTTTCAATCCAACCAGTTTTATTTTTATCTGTAATAACTTGGCTGTATTCATTATTCGTTTCACCAGTTAACTGTACTTTGTCACCTGAGTTAATGGTGCCAAGAATACGATAATTTTTACCAGCACCTGAATGCATATAGACAAATAAGTTTTCAGAGATATAGCCATCAGTGGTGCTACTTTCGGCTGCTTGAGCTAGCGAAATAAAAGACAAAGAGCAAAGTAATAGCAAGAAAGTTTGTTTTATGTTCATCATTAAGTAACCAATAGCGCCAATTAAACAGTGAATGGCAAAGATAGTAGGGCTTTGCCGTAATGATAGCAAGTGATGATTGCTATCATTACGGAGATTTTTGATATTAAATATTTATCCTGTAATATTACCATAAGCATTTTAATTAATTTGCAACAAATTCGAAAGCTAACTGTCGACAAGCTTGATTTATAAACAGTATTGGAAAAATATGACCACCGAAATAGAACTTAAATATTTAGTGCTACCAGGAATGAGTGCTGAGAAAATTAGCCAAATATTTAAGCAAAATAATATTAAATTTAGCTACCAAGAAAAACAACTTGAAAATACTTATTTTGATACCCCTGAGCTTAATTTTCGTCAATACGATATGGGCTTACGCGTTAGATGCAGCAATGGGCACTATGAACAAACTATAAAAACTGCCGGCCAGGTCGTTGGTGGTTTACATAGTAGGCCTGAGTATAACATTGATATTGAAAGCAATTCGCCAATTTTATCTCTGTTTCCTGATAAAATATGGCACGAAAAGCAACATGTTGCAGACCTACAACATGATTTAATTGCATTATTTACTACAGACTTTAGCCGAAGTATATGGCTGATCACTGATGAGAATGAAAATAAAATTGAAATTGCATTTGATCAAGGGAGTATTTCAAGTGGCGACAACCGTGAAGAGATTTGCGAAATAGAACTTGAGTTAGTCAGTGGCAAGCAAGAAGCTCTATTTTGCATTGCTGAACTGTTATTTGAACAGCTTGCAATGCGCCCGGGGATAGAAAGCAAAGCAGCACGCGGCTATGCCTTGTTCCATGGTAAACCTAAAAATATCCAAAATAACACTGTACTTTTTATCTGTGACTCAACAACAAACTCTATTGAGAATGCCTTTAATTTAGGCTTAAACCTAGCGTTAACGGATTTACAGCATAATATAGCTCAGTATCTATCAAGCGAACTTTTAACAGATTTAGCTAATATTAAGGCTAGTTTAGCGGTACTGCGCCATGGTTTTTGGCTATTTGAGTCTTATTTATCGTCAGAAGAGTTACTGGTTCGAAATGAATTAAGCCATTTTGTTCATTTATTATCCTGGGTAGACAACGCAGTAAACCTGCAAGAACTGACAAATAAGACTGGAAATTACCGCAAAAAATTAAATTATAGTGAGCAACTTATTGAGCAACTAAAGATTGCTAAACGTCGTTTTCCAAGTAAAGGGGATATTAGTGAATTCCTTCATTCTAGTCGCTTTAACCAACTACAACTTACTATTTTAAAAATGTATTTAGTGCGCGTAAAAACTTCAAATGAAGCCGGTATATCGGCACGTAATCAACTAGTTAAGTTTTCTCGTGAGCGTATCGAGTTTAGTTTGGGGGAAGTTAGTCAGGAAATGAAAAGTGCTGTCAGTTTTACTTGTGAACAATATATTGCGCAAAGTAAGTTGTTGTATCGTAGCTTGTTAACAGGAACCTGGTTGTCAGGAATTTTTAATCATGAATTGCGTGATAAATTTCGTCGACCATGGTTAGATTTACAGCATGGGATAAGTGAATTGCAGTCACTTTGGATTATTCAACAGCAGTTGGAAAAACTATCAGAGCCACCTCAAAAACTGGTGCAATGGCAGAGTGGCAAAGTCGATGGGCTTTTAACAGCGTTAGATAATACTAAGGCAATGGCAATCGCTATGCCGCCGTATTGGCTTGAACCTGCGTAAGTGAGTAACGCTCAATATACAACTAAATTCATGCTTCAGAATAGTATGCGTATTAAAATGCTTTTACTTGTAAAATCGGCGTTCTTGGTCAGTTGGTGCTTGCTTATAGGGCAGTTGGGTTACACTAAAGAGTATAAACTACCAAATGACAATTCTCGATTGCTTGGCGCGCTTGAATACCATCCCGTTACTAAAGGTGATTATTTCCAAAAGATTGCTGAGAAATATAATGTTGGTTTTCTTGCTTTAATGGCAGCGAACCCTAATATCGATCCTTTCTTACCAGAAATAGGTAAATCATTGGTTATTCCCAATGAAATGTTGCTGCCTTTTGGCAAACGAGAAGGGATAATCATTAATTTACCCGAGTTACGCTTATATTACTTCCCACCTAATGGTAATAGTGTTCATGTATTTCCTGTTGGTATTGGTCGCCAAGGGCTAGCAACCCCTAATACCGTAAGTTATATTAGCGAAAAAAGAGCAAACCCGGTATGGCGGCCAACAAAAGAAATGAAAGCGCGGTACTTAGCCCAACATGGAAGGCTACTTGCTGATGAGGTTCCCGCGGGGCCAAATAATCCATTCGGCAAATTTGCTTTGCGCTTAGGTACCAGTGTTTTTTTATTACATGGCTCTAACCAACGCTTTGGTATTGGTATGCGTGCAAGCTCTGGCTGTATTCGCTTATATGATGAAGATATTAAATGGCTTTTTGAACACGTAAAAGTTGGCACGCCAGTGCGTATCGTCGAGCAAAACATAAAGCTATCGTATGAGCTCAATAAAAAGTTAATTGAAATTCATAGCCCATTAACCACCGATAGTGGAGACTCTAAAATTGTGATTTCAGACGCTGTGCAGCGCTTTGTTGGTGATAAAACTGAAAATCTACAGTTACTTGCTGAACAAGTTGCTACTCCGAAAGGACTTGTTACTGAGTTAGTCAGGTAATATACACACCATAAACGTAAGATAATTACGCTAATGGTGTGTATCTTACGGTGTTTACCTGACTTGAATTAAATTATTTTTTATAACTAGCCACTATGTTGTCAATGCGTTCATTGGCTTTGTCTACAGCCATTTTAGTTTCAGATACCATTTCATTGGTCATTTCTTGCGCCGCGCCAAGCTCTGTTACTTCTGATGACATCGCCTGTGTTTGCGATGATAAGCTATTTACTTGCTCAGTAAGGTTATCTACTTTTTGATTTAAGCGGGCAATGTTTTCTTCTAAAGCTGAATTATTGGCACAACCAGAAATAGATATAATTATTGCTGTTAATGTGATGGATTTTAATCGCATAGTGCTTTCCCTGTTTAAGTCATTGTTAATCCAATGTCAGTATGACACATAAATAGCTGACTGCTAGCCGTTATTTTTGTGAAAATATTATGGGAGTGTAAAACTATATTGAAACTTGTATATAAAAACTCACATTAATATATGTAAGAGGTTTGGGGAATCTCGACTCTGATTTTATTGTTATTTACAGGCACTAGTAGCTGTAAATGAATTGGTTAAGTGTTTGAGTTGTTGTTCTGTGCTTTAGTTAAGCGTTCAATTTGCTGCTCAAGTTTTGACAGCTTCTTTGATATTTCTCCATTTTGTTCAATAATTTGTGCATTTTGTTTTCTCAATTCACGGTTTTTTATATTGGTATCAGCAAAACCAAATACTTTATTGACAAACACTGCACCCATACCACCTAAAATACCAACACCAAGAATAAACATAATAAAAACTGATATTCTGCCGATCAAGGTGATTGGATATACATCACCAAAACCAATTGTTGTTGATGACATTACCATTAACCAAATAGCGTCGCTGTAACTTTGAACAGGCGAAAACTCAAGTCCAACCTCCGCTTGGTAGGTGATATAACCTAGAGTAAGGTTTAAGAATAGAAACAAAGTAAAAGAAACAATACCGATAAAGCCATAGTTGTAATTTTTTACCCCGAATTCATCAATACGGTATAAATTACTTTTTTCCATGGCTTTTTGTACGACGATCATTGTTTATCTCTTAATGTTAAAATAGCTAAATTATGTTCAGTTGAAGGTTAATTTAATGACTCTTCAACATAATGAATTAAATCATCCATTAACTTCTTCTTAATTTCAAGCTGTTGATCAGCAGTTAAGTTATATTTCTCAGCTAACAAGTCATAATCACTTGGTGACAAACTTACCGTTAATCTTGGGCGTTTTGGACGCTTATTGGTTGGTAAGCCTAAAATATCTCGAATTTGTTCAGAAGGGCTAATTCCGGCTTCTAACGCTTGCTTTCTTATGGACAACTGAATTTTTTCATCCATATCAAAGGCAACTTGTACAGCTTTTACTGCTTTTACGGATGACTGCCACTTTTCGGGTAATTTTCTAGACACAGTTAGCTTCCTGGGTACATATCAACAATATCGGTAGTAGCTTTAAATAATGTTAAAAACACTTCGGTATCACCATCTTGCCATACTTCAATGTCGATGCCTTTATCTTGATCTTCATTGTATAAGCTATAAAGTTCAAATTGTTCACCACTGTCTTTGCCTTCATAAGGTGATAAAGTATTTTTTCGATGATCTTTACGATGGAAAAAACCAACTTTAGCAAAAACACTTTGACGATATATTTCGTCACTCCAACCTGAGGTAGTACCGGTGTCATTTTGTCGCTCAATTTGAGCGTTGCCTGGTTCATCAAAAATCGCTGAGAACTGTTCAAGGTCAAATAGACTTTCTACGTCTTGGTGTAATATTTTTAATGAAAATTTTAAGTAAGTTCTATCATCTTCATCTAAGGTTAAATATAGTTCTAGGTCATTATTACCGGTTAAAACCCACTCGGTTTGGGTGTTATGCTCAAATTCATAGCTGTTAACCGCACTTACTTGAAATTCTTTTGTTCTAAGGTTTTCAGGAAGTCCAAAACTATCAGACATAACTAAAATATCACCTTGAGTCAGGTCTTTAACATTAGTTAGCTTGCGCTCTTCAACTGGCTTGTTAAACATTCGTTTAAAAAAACTCAAGGGTCTCTCCTAAAAATTATCTATTTATCGTTGTTGTTCAATTTATGTGATCTATAACGAAAAAACCGCTTAACATCTATGATGAAAAGCGGTGTAAAAGGTTGGTAAATTATTTCTGTTTAGCTTTTAAACGCTCTAAAACAGAGTTCGCGTTGTTATCGTTAGCACCAATGCCCGCTTCTTTCAATTTTGCTTCCAATGAGCTATCTGAATTTTCTGATTCTAAAACTTCAGCAGCTTTCATTTGGTCATCAAATTTTTGCTGCTTAGCTTTAATGCGCTCTAATGAGTCTTTCGCATTAAGTAGTTTAGAGTTACTTGATGAAAAATTATCTGTGATAGCGGAAGTTGCTTTTTGTACGCTTTCAGTGGTTTTCACCATAGACAATTGACGTTTGTATTCAGCAACTTGGCGTTCACTCTTTTTCACTAACTCTTTTAAACGCTCAGCATTACCTTGAAAACTGTCTAATGCTTGCTGTTGTGTTGTTAGTTCACTTTCTAAAGCTGAAATTTTCTCAGCCACAGCAAGAGCAAGTGTTTCATCACCTTTTTCTAAAGCTTGTACTGCATAGCCCTCATGCTCAGTAACTTCACGCTTGATACGGTCAACTTCACGGCTTGAAGACATTTGTTGAGCCATAACGCCGGTTAGGTCGCGTTTTGCTTTAGTTAAGTGGTTTTCAGCATCACGAATCTCTTGTTCGAATATACGTGTTGCATTTGAATCAACAATGGCTTCACCAACTTCTGTTGCGCCACCACGGATTGCGGTCATAATTTTTTTAAAAATACTCATATTAATACTCCTACAGTGGCTGCTTAAATTAAGTAATCACTCATATCGTCAATAATCTCTAGCGCATTGTTACTTAATACTGCTAGTTCATGTTCTATATCATCAAATGTCGAGCTAATGGCCAGTGCGCCAAAAATGACATACTTATCACCAATTTTAGAAAATGACGACAGTGGCATTGGAATATTCATTTCCAGCATACTGACATGCATTTCATTGATTTTATCTGACTTAACTTCATCCTGACCCCAAAGGTAAGTAATACATAAAATTTGGTCGTCAGTAACCGAAACAAAAATTGGTAGTTCTTCACGGCCAAGTACCGTAATTTGTAACACATCAACTTCACCTGTTATTGGCTGGCAATCAAAAACCATCCCGGTATGTGATTCGTCTGCCAATGTATTTAGGTAATCAGCTATCTTATGAATATTCATGTTTTTCCTCATGTTTAAATAAGTAGCGTAAAAAACACTTTGTGATGTTTTTTACTTGACGACATAATATGTCGTGTAGGGTTAATTTAGCATCGGGACATAATATGTCAAGTGCTTATTTTCATTTTTATCATCATAACTCACTTTATTTTATTGTAAATGAGCATTATTTAAGCCTTGTTGGTCTTGCCATGCTTGTTGATGCAGTTGATAAATAGCATGACTACCTAAGTAGTTAATAGGGATACTTGCTTGGTTTTGATAAAAGTCGCGTGAAAAATCAAAGGCATTAATTACCATAGGCAATGTTAGCCAATGGTGTTGAACGGGTAATTTCGACAACTTTGTTAAACGAGTCAATGGCGCTGCACCTATTTTACTAGCAATGGTCCAACCCCACTCGCCAAAACTAGGTACATTGTCGTGATATTGTTGAACAGATGAAAAGCCTGCCGCATCGACGGTTTTCCCTATTGCAATAAAGGCATCTTTTGCGTGATAAGGGCTTGCCGACTGAATTCCAATTAAGCCGTCTCCTGCGAGCAATTGCTTTAAACGAGCATAAAAGTTAACTGAATAAAGTTTGTTTAGATCTGGATGACTTGGATCAGGTAAATCAACAATAATAGCGTCAAAACCCTCGTTGTTTTGCAAAAGTTTATCGATAGCAATAAAGGCATCGGCGGAAATTATTTCAACACGCTTGTCTTGCAAGCTCGTCTTATTCAACGACGTAATGCTATTTGCTAATTGCTTAGGCAGTTTTTCATTAGGTGATTTAAATAAGTTAATTAATTCTGTGTCTAAATCAACTAAGGTAACTCTCTTCGGTTGCCATTGCAGTACATCACGAAGCGCTAGTCCATCACCGCCACCAACAATTAAAATATTTTCTTGTCTTGCTGACCCCGCTAATACAGGGCTAACGAGGTAGCTGTGGTAGATAAATTCGTCAGATGATGAGAATTGTAAGCGACCATTTAAGTAAAAATTAATCACTTTATCTTGCATTGCACCTATATTTCGCTCGGTGAATGTTAGCTGTTGATAACGTGTTTTATCGCTATAAACAACTTTATCTAAGTACAATAAGTTACTCATTTGGCTTAACCAAGAATTACCAAATTGATAAATAGCGATGATGGCGACAAAGAGAACAATATGAGCAGAGATTAGCGTTTTACGCCAATTTAATTTTTGCCAGTAATAAATTACAAAAACACTACCGGCAAGTAGGTTTAATGCAGCGGTTAATGCACTGGCCTTACTGATGTCGATAGTCAGTAAAAACACTACCCAAATTGCTGCACCTATACCGGCACCAACATAGTCAGCACCATAAATAGTACCTAAATTATGTTTCAAGTGTTTTTGATGTATTTCTTCACGTATTCTGGCGATCAATGGTATTTCCATACCAATAAAAAAGCCCAAAATAAGGCCGAAGAAATAAGGACTGTTAAAGGCAATAAAGCTCAATTGCTTAAATAAGCCACCGCGAGGGTAGGCGTCAGGTGGTAAGTTAAACATTTGTCCTAATATTTCAGGGAATGTTTGCGTAAGGGCGATTAGGCCGCCAATAATTAGTATTGATCCGCTACCTAAAAAAGCGATAGCGAGCTCTAACCAAACAAAACCGTTAAACGCACATTGAATTTTTCTAGCAGCAAAAGCTCCTAAGCCCATAGCAACAATCATTAAGCCTATCATTGCATAAATAGTGCTTTCCATTATGCCAAGTACACGACCTGCATAATGTGATAATAAGTATTCGTAAATGAGCCCGCAGCCTGCTAATACGGCCATTGTTAGAATAAGAAGAACATCATCCCAGAGGCGATTTCTAGTGCTCATTGTGGTAATTCCTGGCTTTTAACATGTAGGGAAGATGAGTCTATATATTTGAGTATTTTGGTAAAGACTATTTAAGCCCGAGCTTAGGGCTTAAATAGTTCATTGACTAAGGCTTTAAATCACTGACCAATTATGACATTAGTGCCGTTAAAATTAACGCAATTGAAATACTGATGGCCATTTCTACACAGGCAACACCAATATTATGTTGTTGATCAACTTCCTCCACTAGGTTAATACCCATTAATACTAAGCGTTTGGCGATAGATGTTAGTAATGCGACAAGAATTGTCATGATAATACCGAAAACTAACCAGCCAACCAGATTTATCATTAAGGTTTCAGGGCTGTAAGTTAGAAAATGGCTTGCTGCAGTTACGGCAAGAGCAGTACTAATAACTTGTCCAGCATAACGAATAGCTAAAGCTATTTGTCCTTCGGCAAAAGCGCTTTGCATACTGGCATTCTGGTTATTGGCAGCATATTGGCGCTCTTTAATACGAGTGACTAACACCAACATTGCTTGAGAAACAATAAAACCGGCGGCAATAGCAGTAAAAGTATTAATATCTAAACCATACACCCATAACAGTACCGCACGAATAATAATCGCAGTTGCGATAGCACCAGATGCATCAACTATTCCCACTGTAATGTTTTGAGCTTTAATTTGAGCATTTTTATCAATTTTGTTTAATGCGAAGCGGTCGTGAAATACGCGGCCAACTTTAATTAGAATTAAACCAAAAATACCGTAACTAGCCATACCTACGGCTTCCATTAAGTAACTATCAGCATTTTCGCCGGTAATCGCGCCGGTTAGCACAATACCTAGTGCGGCCACACTCCCCGCAACACTAATGCCAAAGGCAAAATTATCTTCTTTTGCTAGTTCGTCGGTAGAGTTAACTTGTGCCGATAAGCCACTAATAAAACGCATAGCACCGAGTAGTACAATTGCGATGGCAATATCGATTGCTAAGAAAATTAATAATTCTTGGGTTAAGCCAGTTATTTCAATAAATGTATTCATATTAATTCCTACTTGCCACGTCGAAAGCTACGTGATGTTGTACTTTTGCTATTTCTAAAGCTCGCATTTTTGGTACTTTTGCTTGATTTCGCATAAGTACTTTTATTCGTTGTTTTGCTGGCAAAGCGATTAGCACTGGTTTGCGCGTTTTTACTTTGACTAGAAATGCTAGAAGCACCGGTTCTATTTTTACTATAAGTACTGGTGTATTTTTGCCCACGACTTTGAAATGATTTACGAGTGCGGTTATCAATATCAGTTTGTTTTCTTAATTGGCTAGGTGAACTATAACGTTTACGGCCATAGTCATTATAGTAGCTATAATTTCGGCTACGCCCCCAGTCGTTATAATATGTACGTCGAGAGCCAAATAAATCTCCCATCATAGAATACATACCGTACCACGCCCAGAAAGACATGCCGTTAGAGCCAGTAGTCCAGCTGCCGTACGCTGGGTTACCAATTAACTGTTCACCTGTGCCAAAATCCTGTGCTTTATTCGCTGCTATGCTTTGTGTTTTTGACATCGAATTAACGCGTGGTAATGTGCCTTCAGACATATCTGCTAAGACATTAAGTGGATCACTTAGGGCATCAGAATATAAAACTGGATCGGCAGCTTGATAAAGATTTAACAATTCATCATAAATCGCTTGTGAATTGGCAAACATTTGCGGCTGATTCTTTACAGTATTGAGACGATCAACTAAAGCTTGGTACATTGGGCCTTGTGTACCTGTATCTTTAATAAATTCATCTATTAGCGGTTTGTAACTGGGCTTATCTGCTAGCAGCCTTTCTGCATATTGCTTGATTAAATTAGCATTACGAACTTGTCCGTCAGCTAATGCTTGAGCAAGTAATTCAATACGTTGTTCAGTTATTGGCGTTTGTTGGGTTATTTGTTCTTTTACTGGATCTCCACATGCGGAAAGCAATAAAACAAGCAAAAATATAAGTGATTTTAGTGGCTGCATTTCTGCCATAGTGTCCTCAAAAATGCTATGGTTATCATTTATTAATATCACTTATGACATATTATGTCTATTGTTTTAGTGATATCAGAGCAATTAATTTTCACTTCCCCATTTGGTTGAGTATTTAGTTAGCGAATAGTGATACTTAATGGGCAGAAATAGTTTTATTGAGGGTAATGTGTCATATTCTTCTAATTCCACTACTTCAAGCTTAGTTGAACAGCAAAGCAATGCTAGTTGGCAACAATTTTATCAACAATATCCTGATATTGCTAAAACACTCTCACAAAGTCGGCAGGTACTTTTTAAAGATGCTTTAGGCTTAAGTGACTTTATTTTACATAGTGCATTACAGGCTCCAGAGTTAGTGGTGGAACTCTTTGAAAGTGAGCAGTTACTCGCTCATAGTACACCAGAATACAGCAATCTCATTGCCGAAAAATTAAAAGGCTGTGAAACTGAAGAGCAATTACATCGTTATTTACGTTTATTTCGTTTAGAACAAATGGTCCATATTGCTGTTGGTGATTTTTTATTAAATGTTAGCCTTGATGAATCGCTAAAGCGTCTGTCTTTTCTAGCGGATAGCCTAATTCTTGCGGCAAAAAATTGGCTTAGTCATTTTTGTCAAAGTAAATGGGGAGTACCAGCTAACAGTGAAGGGCAGGAGCAAGAACTTTTAGTTTATGGCATGGGGAAACTCGGTGGTGAGGAACTAAATTTTTCTTCCGATATCGATCTAATTTTTGTTTATCCTGAATCTGGTGAAACTCAAGGTGTTCGACGTAGCATAGATAATCAAACATTTTTTACTCGCCTTGGCCAAAAGCTAATCACAGCATTGCATCAAAAAACCGCTGATGGGTTTGTTTATCGAGTGGATATGCGTTTACGTCCATTTGGTGAAAGTGGCCCATTGGTTTTGTCTTTCAATGCCATGGAAAACTATTACCAAGACCAAGGGCGAGATTGGGAACGTTACGCCATGTTGAAAGCCCGCTTGATTGGGCAAGGGAAATACCATGGCCAACTTTCGGCTATGCTGCGACCTTTTGTCTATCGACGTTATATCGATTTTAGTGTGATTGATAGCTTACGACGTATGAAAGCGATGATTGCCCAAGAGGTGAGGCGTAAGCAACTTAACAATAATATTAAACTTGGCGCTGGTGGTATTCGTGAAGTTGAGTTCATTGTACAAGTTTTTCAAATGATTCGAGGTGGCCGAGTAACGGAGCTCCAACATAGAAATTTACTAACAGTACTGCCTTTATTGATTAAATATGGTGAAATTAACCAGCAAAGTGCGCAAGTATTAACTAAAAGTTATCGTTTTTTACGACGTGTTGAAAATATTATTCAAGCACTAGCTGACCAGCAAACACAAACCTTGCCAGATAATAATTTAGACCAACAACGTATTATTTCGATTCTTGCTGATGCAAATTGCACTGATTGGCAGAGTTTTTTGCAAGAGCTGGTTGCACACATGCAAGGAGTCCATCAGCAGTTTGGTGAGCTAATTGGTGAAGAAAGCCCCAATAGACAAGCTGTTGATCAATACTGGACAACATTATGGGATAGTCAATGGGAAGATGAAGAGTCTATTAACTGGATCGAACAATCCCCACAGTTATTAGGTTCCAATGATGAAATACCATGTTGGGATAATGAAAAGTTGTGGGCTGCACTTAAAGAGTTTCGCCATGAAATGAGTAAACGTAGCATGGGAAATCGCGGTCGACAGGTCTTAGATAAATTAATTCCGAGTCTTATTTGGCATATTGCGAATTTAAAATTAACCGAACAAACTTTAGTACGTGTATTGACGGTATTAACAACTATTGCCACACGTACGGCATATTTAGAATTGCTCTTTGAAAATGAGGGGGCGCTAAAACACTTAATTCACTTGTGTCATAACAGTAGCTGGGTGGCAGAGCACATCGCCAAACACCCTATACTTTTAGATGAATTAATTGACCCCAAGTTGTTTCATCAAGCGCCACAATTAATCTCTTATAGCGCAGAATTGCGTGAACTAATGTTGAGAGTGCCAGAGGAAGATCAAGAAGCACAAATGATCACTTTACGGCAATTTAAACAAATTAAGCAATTACGTATTGCTGCGGCTGATATTTCTGGCATATTGCCGATAACGGAAGTTAGCGAACATTTAACTGCTTTAGCAGAAGCCACTGTTGAAGAGGTCGCAAATTTGGCTTGGCAACAACTAATTCAACGGTTTGGTGTACCAGTAAGTAAAGATGGAACTCAAGATAAAGGCTTTGCTGTTATTGGTTATGGCAAGCTTGGTGGCATCGAGTTAGGTTATAGCTCAGATCTGGATTTAGTGTTTGTTCATGATGCGGATTTGACGGAGTTAACCACAGGTGAAAAACAAATTACCTCAGGCCAATTTTATTTAAAGTTAGCTCAACGCATGATGCATCTGTTTAATACGCGTATGGCGAACGGCATTTTGTATGAGCTAGATATGCGGTTAAGGCCGTCGGGTAATGCTGGCTTATTAATGGTGCATATCGACACTTTTGCACATTATCAAGAAAATGATGCTTGGACATGGGAACATCAAGCTTTAGTGCGTACACGGATTATTTATGGTGGCGATGCATTAACCGAAAAATTTTTGAAAATAAAACGTCAGGTATTGTCGACTGAACGAGAAACTGCTTCTTTATTAACTGATGTCCAACAAATGCGCGATAAAATGCGTAGTCATCTAGATAAATCGTCATCGCAGCAGGTTGATATTAAACAAGGGCGTGGCGGCTTAGTTGATATAGAGTTCTTTGTTCAATACTTAGTGCTATCGGCTAGTGCAGAGCATCCAGAATTAAGCGAATATTCAGATAATATCAGTCTGTTAAAACATTTAGCTAAATTAAGTCAGATCACAGAAAATGAGCAACTGATATTAGTTGCTAATTATTGCAAATTGCGAGATTTTGGTCATCACGCGACACTGCAAAATAGTGAGCAGGTGATTGATAATGCGAAGTTTGAAACTGACTTTCACAGTATTTTACCGATTATAAGTAAAGTATTTAGTTAACTACTTGTTTCAGACTAACGGCGTGATTTAGGAAGTAAAATACACTCATTTTCTAAATAAGGAATGGTGTACTCTATCAACACAATAGCACGTTGCTGATTACAAAAATAAATACTGAGGCCATTTTCAAAGTGGCCTTCTACCGCTTTACCTACTTGGTAGGCAGTCGTGAGAATATCTTTATTAATACGAAAAGCATCTTTAACTAAGTAATCACGATTAAGCCACCAAATAACTTCTAAACCGTTATCTTGTGCGTATTCTGAAAGCTTTTGAAATAAGGTTTCCCCTAAGCGAAATGGGTGATTATTGGTTCTTCCTGTCCAATTTCTACGTAGTGGCCTGGTAATTAGGCGCCTAGCTTCGAGTATTTTTTCTAAATCACCTTTTGGATCAGGAAGGTAAACAATATTATTTCTTACTTTAGGGCCCTTTTCATCATCGCCATGCAAATTAGCATAGAATCGAGAAAGGCCTTCAGCTGCGGCATTGGAATTTTTAGCTGGTCGCACAACTGATTTTTCTTCTTTATCAACCATTGCTGGCGGTGGTGAGTTGTCTGTCAATTCAGAAATATCGTCGGCAGCGTCTTGGCTAAATGAAAATAGCAATTCTTGATTCATCAACAAAGCTGTTGCTAAACCGACTAAAATTGCTCCTAAAATAATATTACGCAGCCAAAAATTCATAAGTTTTTATATTTATGTTACATCTTTACTTATACCATAACTAACAATGCCTATTTATACAATGATGGGTCATCTTCGTTAGGTCTAGTTTTAAAGCGACGGTGTAGCCACATATATTGTTCTGGTTTAACCATTATGGCTTTTTCCAATTCTTGATTTACACGCAGTACATCGGCGGTATCATCACCGGTTGGAAAATTTTCCAACATAGGTTTTATTTCTAATGTGTAGCCGCTACCATCATTATTTCGGGTCGGTATTATCATGTGCGTTTGCGTATTTTTTTGTCGTGCAAATATCAAGGTACCTGTGGTTGATGCTGCTTCAGGCACTGCAAAGAAAGGAACAAAAACACTGCGATTACGGCCATAATCTTGATCAGGCAAGTAAACACAGGCTTCGCCATCGTGTAAGGCACGAATTAAACCTTTAACATCACGTTTGCCCAGCATGTATTTATTTGAACGGCCACGGCCCCTAAATTGAAAGTACTCCATTAATTGATTGTTATGAGGGCGGTAAAACACCACCATAGGGTGGCCAGAGCCAATACCACGGCAATTGATTTCGACACTCAAATAATGCATAGCTAACAACAGAACGCCTTTGCCTTGCTTTTGTGCTTCCTCAATATGTTCAAGGCCAATAATCTTTATTTTATTTCTCACTCGCCAATTTGGCCACCACCAACCCATGCCAGTTTCTAGCAGAGCGATACCTGTATTTTCAAAATTTCTCTTGAGCATAGTTTGTCGCTCAATGTTAGGCATATCCGGAAAACATAGTTCCAAATTTCTAAGAGCAACTTTTTTGCGGCTTGAGCCCACTTTATAAAGTAGGCGTCCAATCATTTTCCCTAGAAATAGTTGAAATCGGTAGGGGAGCCAAGAAATGGTATAGAGAATAAGTACCCCAAGCCAAGTGAACCAATACTTAGGTAAAAGGAATGATATTTTAAAATTCGGCTGTAAAACTTTATTTTTACTCACGGGATGATTTCAACTCATTGAATTGCTTGTGTTACAATATTGCTTATTATATCTGTTATAGGGCACAGGATGAAAGTAGATATTCCCGCTTTTGAAAAAGCGCGCGTTTTAGTTGTTGGTGACATCATGTTAGATCGCTATTGGCATGGGCCAACTCAGCGAATTTCTCCCGAGGCTCCAGTACCTGTTGTAAAAATACAACAAGACGAAGACCGACCTGGCGGTGCCGCTAACGTTGCCTTGAATATTGCTTCATTAAATGGTCAAGTAACTCTAACAGGAATGACAGGTAATGATGAAGCCTCAAGCACCTTGCAGAGCCATTTATCGGCAATGAATATTAATTGCAAATTTTTACAATCGCCATCGCACCCTACTATTACTAAGTTGCGCGTAATGAGCCGTAGCCAGCAATTATTGCGTTTAGATTTTGAAGAGTCATTTGCTGATGCTGATAAACAACCACTATTAGCACAAACTAAAGCGTTAGTTGCTGAACACGATCTTTTACTCTTATCCGATTATGACAAAGGTACTTTGTCAGATGTTCAGAGCTTAATTCAAGCAGCAAAAGCCCATAACGTGCCAGTGTTAGTTGACCCAAAAGGCACTGATTTTTCACGCTATCGTGGTGCAACTTTAATTACGCCAAACTTATCGGAATTTGAAGCTGTAGTTGGTCACTGTAAAAGCGAAGCTGAAATTGTTAGCAAAGGACAAGCGTTGTTAAAGGAATTAGATTTAACGGCAATGTTGGTGACACGAAGCGAACAAGGTATGACTTTACTACGTCATGATCACGAAGAATTTCATTTACCAACCCAGGCTCGAGAAGTTTATGATGTTACCGGTGCTGGCGACACCGTTATTGCAACACTTGCCTTGGCGATAGCGGCAAATTCAGAGTTTACTCAAGCCAGTGCTTTGGCAAATATTGCCGCAGGTATTGTAGTCGGTAAACTAGGTACATCGACAGTTAGTGAGACAGAACTAAGAGCTGAATTGTCCTCAGGGCAAGAAAGTGGTTTTGGTGTGATGTCAGAAGAACAGCTAAAAATTGCTGTTGAACTTGCGCAAGCACGTGGAGAGAATATTGTTATGACCAACGGTTGTTTTGATATTTTACATGCAGGCCATGTTTCGTATTTAAATAATGCTAAAACGTTAGGGAGTCGCTTAATTGTTGCAGTAAACGATGATGCCTCAGTAACACGATTGAAAGGGCCTGGTCGCCCAGTTAATCCTGTTGACCGCAGAATGGCAGTTCTTGCTGGTTTAGGTGCTGTTGATTGGGTTGTACCATTTACGGAAGATACACCGCAGCGTATGATTGCTAATATTTTACCCAATACCTTGGTGAAGGGGGGGGATTATAAAATAGAAGAAATTGCTGGTGGTGAAGAGGTATTGGCTGCAGGTGGAGAAGTAAAAGTACTAAATTTTGAAGATGGTATTTCAACCACGAATATTATTAATGCGATAAAGCAAGAAGACTAATACTTTACCTCTTGCTAATAAAGTTAAAATATCTAAATAAAAAAGCACCCTAAGGTGCTTTTTTATCAGAAATTCAGTTTTACAAACTGGTTAAATAACTTATTTTGCAGCCATTAAACCTTTGTTTATATCGGCTAAGTCTTGATCAGTAATTGTACCGCCAGCTCGTTTAAGTGCTAATACGTTTTGAATGTATGTATAGCGAGTAGACGATAAATTTCTTTTGGCATTGTATAAGTTACGAGTACTGTTTAATACATCAACAATAGTACGTGTGCCTACTTCAAAACCTGCTTCAGTTGCTTTTAACGCACTTTCAGCACTCACTACAGATTGCTCTAAAGATTTAATTGCTGAAACCGCGGCAATAACTGTGTTGTAGGCATTACGCGTATTGCGCACAACGTTACGATGTGATTGTTCCATGTTTTGGCTAGCTACAACATAATTGCTTTGAGCTTGGCGAACACTACTAGAAATTGCACCACCAGAATAAATTGGTACCGTTAAGGTGACACCAATTGAGTGACTATCTAGTGCTGGTGAGTTAACACTATTTATATCAGTATCAGAAGAGCTAATGCTGCCATTTAAATCAAGTGATGGGTAATGACCTGCTTTAGCGATATTAATATTTTCTTTAGCAATATCAACATTAATTTTCTGTGCAATTAAATCTAAATTTTTCGCTTCAGCGGTTTGTTGCCACTCATTTGCACTGTCAGGAGATGGGCGAGAGGTGCCAAAACGCTCGGTATTTAAAATGCTTAAATCGCGTGGATAAACGTTAGTGATAACACGTAGCGCTTCTTCAGCATTAAATACATTATTTTCTGCTCTAATTTCTTCTGTTACGGCATTGTCGTATTGTGCTTGAGCTTCATGGACATCAGTAATTGCGGTTAGACCAACTGAAAAACGTTGCTTTGTTTGTTCTAGTTGACGCTCAATAGCCGCTTTTTCTGCAACTGAGAATTCCAAATCATCTTTTGCGCCCAGCACGTTAAAGTATGCTTCAGTCACGCGAACAATTAAGTCTTGTTTTGCTACTTGGTATGAAATATCACTTTGGTGTGCAAGTTTTTTCGCATTGTCTAAGCGTAACCATGTTGAATGACGATATATCTCCATACTAAGATTTGCGCCGTAAGTGAAATCTTCAGAATCAAGAGTCATTATTTGGCCAGCATCATTTAAACGCTCGCTTTCGCCATCGGTGAATGAAACCGAACCACTCAGTTGTGGTAATAAAGTCGCACGAGCTTGATCAATGCCTTCTTTTGTCGCTAAATATTGAGCGTGTGCTCCAAGAACTACTGGATCATTCGCTTGCGCTTGCTGGTATACTGATAATAAATCTTCGGCATTAGCTAAAGAGCTACTTGCAGCACAGGCAATGCCAATAAATAGTGCTGTTATTGTTTTTCTCATGTTGGAGCGATCCCTTTAATATTGAACTTGGTATTATTTTTCTAATTGTAACTATCTTAACGTGAATAAGGAATTAGCTAAATAAAATAAGTGTTTACCGAAGTATTCTAGTGTAACAAAATGTTAAGTGCTAGTGTAACGCAGAAATCATCCAGAAAATTTTTTAACATCAGTCAGGACTTACCTATGAAATCAGCGAAAGAGCCGTTGTTACGTTTTAACAATAGTGATGTTGAAATTGTTAGCAAAACACGAAAGTATCAGGGCTTCTTCGCGCTTGATGAGTATCAGTTCCGTCACAAACTTTATCAAGGCGGGTATAGCGAAACGCTAACCAGAGAAGTATTTGAGCGTGGTGATGCGGTCGCGGTACTACCTTATGACCCTATTTTAGATACTGTAGTACTTATAGAACAATTTCGTCCAGGCGCGCTGCGCAGCGAGTTTGGACCTTGGCAATTAGAGCTTATTGCCGGTATGTTTGGTGCAAGTGAACAGCCGAAAGATGTAGCGATTCGAGAAGCGAAAGAAGAAGCTGATTTAACTATTTTGCCAAAGAATATGACTAAGGTGATGAACTATTTATCAAGCTCGGGTGGCATGAGTGAATGTATTCATCTCTATTGTGCAACTGTTGCTAGTGAGAACTTGTCTGGTGTGCATGGTCTTGCTTGCGAAGGAGAAGATATTTTAGTACACGTGATGCCAAGAATAGATGTAATCAAGCTTTTAAATGATGGAAAAATACCTAATGCCGCTACTATTATTGCGTTACAATGGTTAGAACTTAATTTAGACAAACTCAAAACTAGATAAAAGATAATGCCAACTGCGTTGAAAAAATATCGTCCCCATTTACCAACATTAATGTCGCTTTGCGAGATTAATTATATGTTGCTGTTGCGAATTCTTGCTGACAAAGAACAAGCGGGCGACCAGCGCTGTTTTTTCATTTCGGACTTTCTTAGCTACCGAGTGTTAGTTAATGAAGTGACTCGTTACACCACATTAATAACGATTAGCCAGGAAGCCAATATTAAGGGTTATAATTTAGCCGCATTATTTCGTCCCAAAATGGTTATTCGTTTATATCATGATGCGCGTATGGCAGAAGTGATAAGTAATCAAGATGTAAAGCAAATCAAGCCTCGTTACGATTATCCAAATGATAAAATGCATTTACCTGATGAAAAACAGCAAATTAACTTTTTCTTAAAAGAATGGTTACAGTTATGCTTGCAATTGGGTCAAGTCAATTTCACCACCACTAAGAATCAATAGGCATGACAGTAGAGCTTATTGTCGCACAAATAACAGATTGTCATTTGTTTTCGCATTCAGCGGGGTTACATCATGGGTGTAATGTTTATTCAAATTTAGTTAATGTTTTGCAACGGATTAAGCAGTTAGATCGAGTTGATGTTATCGTTTTTACTGGCGACTTAACCCAAGATCATAGTGAAGAGTCTTACCAATTATTTGTCAGCGCTTTCGAGACTACTGAAATCACAACTCCAGTTTATTTTTTAGCGGGTAACCATGATGAACCTGAACTTTTAGAGCTATATCTAGCATCGAAACCATTTCATCAAGGTAACATCATTGAAACTACAAGTTGGCAAATATTGTTAGTGGCGAGTAAAAGTGAAACACCGGCTGGTTTTGTTAGTGAACAGCAGTTTGATAAACTCAATGGTGAAATTAATGGTAACAAGGCTCAGTTATTGTTGATGCATCACCATCCAGTTAATGTTGGCTTTTTTATCGACCGCCACGGATTAAAAAATAAAACGCGGTTTCATCAGTTTATTAATGAACATTCCTCAATTGCTGCTGTTGGTTGCGGTCATGTTCATCAAGCATTAACACTGCCAATAACTCTACCGGCAAAAAATGTTCCTTTATTTACTTGTCCTGCAACTTCAATTCAATTCGATAAACACAGTGATACGGTTGCAAAGAATGGTCAAGGGCCTGGTTTTCAGTGTTTTACCCTAAAAGAAAATAGACAACTTTCTAGTGAAGTGTTCTTTCTTTAAAAGCTACCAAGGAGCTTTTATTAATGGTTAATTTATTATATATACATGGCTTTAATTCATCGCCGCAGTCAACGAAAGCTAAACTAACAATAGAGTATTTTCAGCACCTACACGGTGACGTGAATATTCATTGTCCACAATTGTTATCATCACCAAATGCGGCTATCGCACAGTTGGATGAGATTATTAACAGTGCCCTTGGTGCAAAATGGATCATTATTGGCTCATCACTCGGTGGTTATTTTGCAACTTACTTAGCTGAAAAATATCAACTACAAGCTGTACTTGTTAATCCTGCGGTAAAACCTTATGCCTTGTTAAATGATTTTCTTGGTGAGCAAATAAATCCTTATACCCATGAACGTTATCAAGTGGAAGAACAACATATTGTTGATTTGAAATTACTTAAACAACAAGAAATTTCGAAAAAAAATTACTTGGTCATGGTACAAACTGGTGATGAAGTGTTAGATTACCAACAAGCCGTTGAAAAATACCAGCATTGCCATTTAATTGTGCAAGAAGGTGGTGATCATAGCTTTATTAACTATCAAGCGATGTTGCCGCAAATATCAGTATTTTTTAATTTAGAATCGAATTAGCGAAATAATTATTAGAACATTTAAATGAGCGAACAATATAATTCTGACTCCATTGAAGTGCTCAGTGGTCTTGATCCGGTACGACATCGTCCGGGTATGTATACCGATACCAATCGTCCTAACCATTTAGGGCAAGAAGTTATTGATAACTCTGTTGATGAAGCATTAGCAGGGCATGCGCAAAATATCACGGTAATCCTTGATAAAGACCAATCGCTTGAAGTGATTGATGATGGTCGAGGAATGCCAATTGATATTCACCCTGAAGAAGGTGTTTCAGGTGTTGAATTAATATTTTGTAAGCTACATGCTGGTGGTAAGTTTTCTAATAAAAACTATCAATTTTCCGGTGGCTTACATGGTGTTGGTATTTCAGTGGTAAATGCCTTATCAACACGCGTTGATGTTGCCGTTAGACGTGACAGTAAAGTGTATGAAATGGCATTTGAAAATGGCCATAAAGTTGAAGAATTACGAGAAACAGGCACAGTAGGTCGTCGCAATACTGGCACCCGTGTGAAATTTTGGCCAGATGCTAGTTATTTTGATTCTGCGAACTTTTCAGCACGACGTTTAGCGCATTTGTTAAAAGCAAAAGCGGTACTTTGTCCTGGTTTAACGATTAAGTTTCACGACAAAAGTGAAGATAAAAAGTACCAATGGTGTTATGAAGATGGTTTAGTTGACTACTTAAAAGAGTCGGTTAAAGACATTGAAAGTTTACCTGAAGAGCCCTTTGTAGGAAATTTTACTTCTCAGCATGAAGCCGCAGAATGGGCGGTAACTTGGTTACCTGAAGGTGGTGAGTCGGTAGGCGAAAGTTACGTCAACTTGATCCCAACAGTGCAAGGCGGCACGCATGTTAATGGTTTGCGTCAAGGCTTACTTGAATCTATGCGCGAATTTTGTGAGTTTAGAAACTTAGTTCCACGTGGCGTGAAATTAACACCGGATGATATTTGGGATAAATGTTCATATATATTATCAGTGAAAATGGAAGACCCACAGTTTGCCGGACAAACCAAAGAACGTCTTTCTTCACGTCAATGTGCGGCCTTTGTTACCGGTGTTGTTAAAGACTCGTTTAGCTTATGGTTAAACGAACATACCGAAATTGCTGAAGCATTAGCTGAGTTTTGTATTAGCAATGCGCAACGTCGTTTACGCGCTAGTAAAAAGATAATTCGTAAAAAGGTCACACAAGGGCCAGCTTTGCCAGGAAAATTAACCGATTGTGGTAGCCAAGATATTGCTCGAACAGAATTATTCCTAGTTGAAGGGGACTCCGCTGGTGGTAGTGCTAAACAAGCACGAGATCGTGAAGTGCAGGCTATTATGCCGCTTAGAGGTAAAATTTTAAACACTTGGGAAGTTGAGTCGGGGCAAATACTCGCTTCACAAGAAGTGCACGATATATCTGTTGCCTTAGGTATTGACCCTGATACAGAAGACTTGTCAGGTTTACGTTACGGTAAAATTTGTATACTTGCTGATGCTGATTCTGATGGTCTTCATATTGCAACTTTGTTATGTGCATTATTTACTCAGCACTTTTTACCTTTAGTACAGGCCGGGCATGTTTATGTTGCCATGCCGCCGCTATATCGTATTGATGTTGGTAAAGAAGTTTTCTATGCCCTTGATGAAGCAGAGAAAGATGGCATTTTAGATAGAATTGAAGCAGAGAAAAAACGCGGTAAAGTGAACGTGCAGCGCTTTAAAGGTTTGGGTGAAATGAATCCATTACAACTACGTGAAACGACAATGGATCCTAACACTCGCCGATTAGTGCAGTTAACGGTTGATGAACATAGTGAGACTATGGAGTTGATGGATATGTTGTTGTCTAAAAAGCGCAGTGGCGACAGAAAAGAGTGGCTGCAATTGAAAGGCGATCTCGTCGAGTTAGAGTAAGCAAGCAGCAGGCTTGATTCTAGGTTCAATAGCTAGTCGGCGCCTAGATATTATTAATGAACGAAAAAGGTATAGAGGTGGTTGCTATACCTTTTTTAATTTAAGGTAAAAATTTATGATTGAACATCGTAATCTGCGCAGCATTTGCCATGCTTCAATTGGTATTAATGATTTAGCACAAGCAAAGCAGTTTTATACTCCGGTGTTGAAAACACTAGCCATTGAGTTGGTGAGTGAATATCAGCATGCGGTTGCTTATGGTAAAGGCTACCCCGAATTTTGGTTACAGCTACCTTATAATAAGGCAGTTGCAAGTAGTGGTAACGGTGTTCACTTTGGTTTTGTTGCACTCAGCAAGCAGCAAGTTGATGAGTTTTACCAAGTCGCCCTTAACTTGGGGGGCGTCTGCAATGGCACACCTGGGCCAAGAGAGGAGTATGGCGCGCCTTATTACGGTTGTTTTATTATTGATCCTGAAGGCAACAAAATTGAAGCAAGCTATTGGCATATTGAGCAGAAGTAGCTATACAAAAATCCGATGTTAACGTTAACTAATTGATATTTTAAATAGAAAATAACAGTTTAATGTTTATACAAATTAGTTTTATACTGTATGAAGCGTTTATGCGCTGCTGTTGTTGGAGCATGAGATTTGTTGACCGTATTTTTTAAATTTATTTTTCCTCACTACGGCCGCATTCTTTTTGTTTTTTTGTTAATATCTTGTAAAGTAACGGCTTTGCAGTCTGTAAGTAACAGTGAATTCGATAATTTCGTAAAAAAAGCTGAAATACTTATTAATAGCGATCCAAAAGCGGCACTGCAATTACTTAACTCCTATCAAGGCGATGTTAAATCACAACCTATTACTAGCCAAGTGAACTTTTATCGTATTCAATCTGAAGCTTATTCAGACCAGTCATTATACCGTTTTAGTAAGGCATCAGCAGAGATCGGTTTAGAATTAACCAAGCAAATGAATAGTCCGAGTATTCTAATCGCCGAGCTTGCTTATACAAAAGGCTTTGCGATGGAAAGTCTAGGAGACTTAGACGGTGCGTTTGAGCTTTATCAAAATGGTTTAGATGTTGCGCGCTCTATGGAAAACCAAGAATTTATTGCTCGAGGCTTGATAAATATTGGTGCTACCTATTACTTAAAGAAAAATTATAAACAGTCGTTAATTGTTTTAAACCAGGCATTACAAATAGCTAATTCGATCAATGATGAAGCACTAATGGGCGACATTACCAGCGAGTTAGGTATTTTATACGGCTATATTGGTGAAGAAGACCAAGCGAACCAATTTTTTCAACGTTCTTACCAACACTTTAAAAAAGCTGGTAAAGACAACTATGCGCTGAATAGTTTGCATAATGTTGCAATTAACCATGCCAATGAGAAACGCTATGATCAAGCCATAGAAGTATTTCGTGTATTAGAAAGCGAAATTCAACCCAATACTAGTAATGAGTTTATTTCTGGAGTTTATCGCAGCTTGGCATGGGCGCTGCTCAATAAAGAAGAAGCTGATACTGAAAATGCCTACCGATATATATTGCTTGCTGGTGAATATGTTAAGGAAGTTGAGCAACACTTGGTTCAATTGCAATATCTCATAGATAAAGCCTACATTTTAGAAAAAATGAAACGTTATGAAGAAGCGCTTGTTAATCTTGAGCAAGTAGAGCAGTTATTGCAATACAAAGCAGAAGATATTTACGATACCAGTGAAGTGAATATTTTGTATTTAAAATCTAAACTGTATTACGAACTAGGCCGTTATCAAGCCGCCTATCAAGTTCAAAAACAATATTTTGCAAAAGCGATTAGCTATAGAGAATCTCGTGATACATCGGAAATAGATGAATTGCGACTGCAATATGAGAGCGAGGCAACTGCAAGGCAAAAAGATATACTAAAGAAAAAACAAAATTTGCAAAACTTCCAATTGCAGGAAGTCACGCAAGAAGCAGATAACCGTAAAATGTTAGCGGGTTTTTTAGCTATTTGCATACTAATTTTGGCGTGGTTTTTACATCGAATAATAAAAGGTCAAAAAAGTTTAGTAAAAGCAAGTCAGACCGACAGCTTAACAGGTGTTATTAATCGCAGAAGGTTGTTAGAAGTTGGCGAACAGTATTTTGATGAAGCTAAATTGCTAGAGCACCCCCTTAGTATTTGTATGATCGACGTTGATTTTTTTAAAAAAATTAACGACCAATATGGTCATAAGATTGGTGATAGTACATTGCAGGAAATTGCTATGTATGGCCAAGCACAAATGCGTGAAAGCGATGTTTTTGGACGTATTGGTGGTGAAGAATTCATTGCCCTGTTACCCAATACGGCAAATATTGAGGCGGTTGAGGTAGCGCAGCGTATTCGTGAAAGTATTGAAAGAGCAAGGTGGCAGACGTCAGAAATTGCTACTTTAACTGTCAGTATTGGTGTTTCAACATTAAATCAGCAAAGTTCTTGTGATTTTGCTGATTTATTAAAAGCAGCAGATAAGCAACTTTTACAGGCAAAATGTGCCGGCCGTAATCAGGTGGTTTAATATGGTGGTAAGTAATATCAAGATATTAATACTCATTTTATTTTTGCTGTTGATATCAAGTTATGGTGCTATCGCAAATGAAGTGTCTGAGCAGGAACAGATATTTCAACAACCTAGTTTGCCACTAGCTAAGCAAGAAAGTAGTACGGTGGTTTTATCAGTCGATGAGAAAGTGTTGTCTCTGAAAAAATTAAGTGAACACGATGCTGTGGCAGCTCAAGTCAGATTACAGCAATTACAACAAGCTGGTTTGGGATTAAATCAAGCAGAGTATTATTTATTGCATGTTATTCGCGCTAATATTGCCAATGTTCGTGGACAAGAACATAAGGTTATTAATTGGCTTAATAAGGCGATAAAGCTTGAGCCGTACTTACATGAAAAACAATTAAATTCACCTGACTTCGCCGACGCACATCTAATGCTTGCTGATATATATCAACAGCAAGGTTTTTACCAACAGGCATTTGATGCTAAGAAAAAGTATATCAAGAAATATTCGGCGCATCTGAAAGCTCAGAATTCATTACGTGTTAAGCGATTAAATGAAAAGTACCAGTTGGAAAGAAAACGTGAAGAGAATGAATTATTAAGCCAGAGTAGTGAGTTAAAGCGCTTTGAATTAACCAGAGTGGAGTCGCAGCGTAACCAGCAAAATATTAATATCGCTTTTATTCTTCTAGCCGGGCTATTATTTTTCTTCCTTATTCTGCGCCAATTTAAAATTCGTCGGCAATTAAAACTATTAGCTAGAACGGACAGTTTAACGCAACTAGCAAATCGCCGTGCTTTTTTTACTACCGGTTACCATTTAATGGCACAGGCAATAAGCGATAAAAGTGAATTATGTGTGCTGATGATAGACATAGACCATTTTAAAGCTACAAATGATAATTTTGGTCATGATATTGGTGATCGAGTTATTTGTCTCGTTGCTGATTTAGCCGGCGAAGCAATGCGCTCACGCGATATACTAGCCCGTATTGGCGGTGAAGAATTTGCGGCCATTTTACCTGACGCGACAGTTGATCAAGCGCGAGCAATAGCTGAGCGAATACGAGAAAAAGTTCAAAGTAACTCCGAACAAAAAAACGTTAGTGATACGGTTACAGTTAGTATTGGTTTGGCGAGTATTAATGATGCTAGAGAGAACTTTGATCTATTACTTCATGCTGCTGATTTAGCTATGTATCAGGCTAAAAAACAGGGTCGAAATTGTGTTTATAATTACTCACCAACAGATCAAGAATAATCATTTTAATGACTCCAGATGAATATTATCGTCAGAAAGTATTTTTTCCACATCGATAATCAGCTAAGCTAGCCATAGAGCAACTAAAACAACAAAAATTAGATTAATAATTGGTCGTTAATCACATTTTTTAGGAAAAACACGACATGTCAGATGCAATCGACTTTAGTTTAGACGGTATTGAGCAGCGCCCGTTAAAGCAGTTTACTGAAGAGGCTTATTTAAACTATTCAATGTATGTCATTATGGACCGAGCCTTGCCACATATTGGTGATGGTTTAAAACCGGTACAACGTCGCATTGTTTATGCCATGTCTGAATTAGGCTTGTCTGCGGTTGCTAAATATAAGAAATCAGCTCGTACAGTTGGTGATGTACTCGGTAAATTTCATCCACATGGCGACTCTGCGTGTTATGAAGCTATGGTACTAATGGCACAGCCATTTTCATATCGTTATCCGTTAGTTGATGGTCAAGGTAATTGGGGGGCACCTGATGATCCAAAGTCATTTGCTGCCATGCGTTATACCGAAGCGCGTTTATCACGTTTTAGCGAAGTATTATTGTCTGAGTTAGGCCAAGGTACTGTTGATTGGACGCCAAACTTTGATGGCACCATGAAAGAGCCGAAAACGCTTCCTGCACGCTTACCACATATTCTTCTTAATGGCATAACCGGTATCGCTGTCGGTATGGCAACGGATATTCCTCCACATAATGTGAGGGAGGTAGCTCAAGCTTGCGTACACTTAATTGAACAACCGAAAGCCGAGCTCGCTGATGTACTAGAAATAGTTAAAGGCCCTGATTATCCAACAGATGCAGAAATCATTACACCAAAAGCTGATATTGAAAAGATTTATAGAACTGGTCGCGGTAGCATTAAAATGCGTGCAGTTTATGAACAATTGCATGGTGAAATCGTTATCACTGCCTTACCGCATCAAGCATCTGGTGGTAAAATTTTAGAGCAAATTGCAAATCAAATGCAGGCTAAAAAATTACCTATGGTAGTTGACCTACGCGATGAATCTGATCACGAAAACCCTATTCGTTTGGTGGTAGTGCCACGCTCAAATCGTGTTGACATTGAACAGCTTATGCAGCATTTGTTTGCAACAACTGATTTAGAAAAGAACTTTCGTGTTAATTTAAACATGATAGGTTTAGACAATAAGCCTGCAGTTAAAGATATCAAGTCGATTTTAAGTGAATGGTTAACATTTAGACGAGAAACTGTACGTCGTCGATTACAATACCGTTTAGATAAGGTATTGGCTCGCTTACACATTTTAGATGGTTTGTTAGTTGCCTACTTAAATATTGATGAAGTTATTGAGATTATTAGAAACTTTGATAATCCTAAAGCTGAGTTGATGTCTCGCTTTGAACTTTCAGAACGCCAAGCAGAATCGATATTAGAAATTAAACTACGTCAACTTGCTAAGCTTGAAGAAATTAAAATTAGAGCTGAGCAAGATGAATTAAATAAAGAGCGCGAATACTTAGAGAAAATATTGAACTCTAAAGCTCGAATGAATACCTTGCTTAAGAAAGAAATTCTAGAAGCGGCAGAAAAATATGGTGATGAACGCCGCTCAGTATTGGTTGAGCGAAATGAGGCAAAAGCGTTATCTGAGAAAGATTTAATGCCTAGTGAAGCTATAACCGTCGTTGTTTCTGAGAAAGGTTGGGCTCGATGCGCGAAAGGTCATGATATCGACGCAAAGGCGCTTAACTATAAGTCAGGTGATGATTACTTATGCTCAGCACGAGGACGTAGTAACCGACCTGTAGTGTTTATAGACTCATCAGGGCGTGCATATGCTACCGATGCCCACAGCTTGCCAACAGCTCGTAGTCAAGGGGAACCGCTTACCGGGCGTTTTAATTTGGCTAGTGGCGAGAATTTTGAAAAAGTGGTGATGGCTGATGACGAACAAAAATACTTACTAAGCAGTGATGCTGGTTATGGTTTTGTTGGTAGTTTTGCTGACATGGTGAGCCGAAATAAAAATGGTAAAGCCTTACTCAGTTTATCGGCAGCAGCTAAGGTAATGACACCTAAAGTGATTAATGATTTAGCCGTCGAATTAGTGCTTTCAATCACCTCAGAAGGCCGAATGTTGGTCTTTCCGTTAAAAGACTTACCAGTGCTAAGTAAAGGTAAGGGTAATAAAATTATTAATATTCCTTCAGCCAGAGCAAAAGCACGAGAAGAATTCGTGACGCTATTGGAGGTGTTACCACCTGAAAGTGCCGTTACCTTACATGCCGGTAAGCGAAAACTAACACTGAAAGCCAGTGATATTGAGCATTATCGCGGTGAGCGCGGACGTCGTGGTAACAAGTTACCAAGAGGGCTACAACGCGTAGATCGTATTGAGGTTGAGCAAGTTAGCACTGTCGAAGAAAGTACTCCCGACACCTAATAATATAGGCGCGTTAATGGTTATTTCATTAGCGCGCTCTTCTACTTTATGTCATTCCTGTTACTTAATGATTATTTATTGACTATAAGCTCAGGAAATCCTCACCAAGTCATAAAACTGTCACAAAACTTACCTAATATCCTACTTAATTAGGAGAGTTACGTGACTGAAGATATCAAAAGCATCATTTCGGAAAAGGCCATTAACACGGTATTCCAACCTATTTTTAATATTCAAACCCAAAGTATTACTGGTTATGAGGCATTAACCCGTGGCCCCGAAAATAGCCCGTTATACTCTCCTGATGTACTGTTTGAGCGAGCAACACAGGCAGGGTTGCTATCTGAACTCGAAATACTGTGTCGAGACAAAGCAATTAAACGTTTTGCTGAACTAAAGCTAACCGGAAAACTGTTCCTTAATATTAGCCCGCTAGTGTTACTGAATAAAAATCATCCGCAAGGGGAAACGATTAAATTTGTTGAACAAGCCGGACTTAATTGCCAACAAATCGTTATCGAATTAAGTGAAAAATACCCGTTTCCAAATAATGATACACTACGTCAAGCCTTAGCAAAGTATCGCCAATTTGGTTTTAACGTTGCAATCGATGACTTAGGGGCCGGATACTCAGGCTTAAAGCTATGGAGTCAATTATTACCCAACATCATTAAAATTGATCGATACTTTGTTGAAAACTGTCATAAAGACAGCTTTAAGTTGAAGTTTTTACAGGCTATTTTTGATCTTGCTAGTGCTGCTGAAGCTGAGGTTATTGCTGAAGGCATTGAGCAACAGGAAGAGTTTGAGCTACTAAAGGAATTAGGTATGGTGCATGCACAAGGCTTCTATTTAGCGACACCTGAGGACTTTCCTGTTCGAGAATTTCCAGAGCATTTAGTTGAGCAATATTGGCAAAAATTATGTGCGCAATAGCAGTATGCCCACTAACTTATGTTTAGTTGCTGTATAAGCCGACAGAGTAGGGCAATTTTGATATTAGACAGTTGCCGATAGTCAAAGTACGGCGAGATAATTATTCTTTTCTCGTTGTTAATGGCAAAGTCATTTGTTAGCCAGTGGCATTGCTCGGCAAACCCTAATTGCTCAGCGTAACCCTTGCCTAAAATAATATGTATTTTTTCACTATTTAAGTTAAGTTCGTCTGGTTTTGAAAATACTAAGCAGTGTTCTTCGTTTTGTAAAAGTTCTTCATCGCGCAATAATTGCCAAGTAGTGAGATTTGATGGTAGCAATTCGAAAATAATTTTTGCATAAACATTAAATATTTTACGCCAATGGTTGCCCGTTTCTTCGCAAATATAGCTAATTTCACCAGGTGTCAATTTTTTAATGCTTGTTAAGTTCTGATAAAGATTAAGTGGCGGACGGTTTTTGATATAAAAATATAAGTTTGCTTGTTCAGAACCTAGGCCGGCCAATGTGTTATTCATAATATTTATCCAATAAAAAACCCGGTAAATTCCGGGCTTTTAGTTGTCTCATTTAGCGCTAAACTAATTAAAACTCTTCCAACATATATTCTAAAGAGTCATCAAATGATCTGAGATCTTTTTCCAGTTGGTGTTTCTCTTTCAGTTGTTCAATTTCACGCCACTTTCTTTTTTTATTACTACTAGAACTCGATTTAGATTGTCCAGCTAAAGAGTCCAACACTTTTTGAAGTTTTGCCATGGTATGCTCCTTTTTTCTACAACTGCAGCTTTTTAATACCATAGTTAACCGAAAAACTGAAACACTTTTTTGCATATTTGTTACAATATTATAAATTCAAGCAAAATAGCTCTTAATAAAGTGTTAATAGTAAATTAAAGCATTGCTAATAATTGCTGCTCTAATTTTGTTTGATCAATAGCGAAATTACGAATGCCTTCGGCGAGTTTCTCTGTTGCCATAGCGTCTTGATTCATTTGCCATCTAAATTCTGCTTCTGTTAACTTAGCTTCAGCATCAAGAGGGCTTTGCTCTGCAAATAACTTTTGTTCAACAGCTTGTGATGAGCTAGCAAGTTCATCCATCAATGCTGGGCTGATAGTTAAGCGGTCGCAACCTGCTAACTCTAAAATTTCACCCGTATTACGGAAGCTTGCACCCATTACGACAGTTTTATAACCTTTTGCTTTGTAGTAGTTATAAATGCTAGTTACTGAAATTACGCCAGGATCCTCTGCTGCAGCGTAGTCGCTTTTGCCACTCGCCTTTTTATGCCAGTCAAGAATACGGCCAACAAATGGTGAAATAAGGTAAATATTCGCTTCTGCACATGCTTGCGCTTGAGCAAAGTTAAACAGTAGCGTTAAATTACAATTAATACCTTCTTGTTCTAATTGCTCTGCGGCTTTGATGCCTTCCCATGTAGAGGCAACTTTGATCAATATTCTCTCATTGCTAATACCCGCTTCATTGTACATTGCTATGAGTTTTCTGCCTTTAGCGATTGAAGCTTGAGTATCAAATGATAAGCGTGCATCAACCTCGGTAGAAATTCTGCCAGGTATAATTTTTAGTATTTCTAAACCAATAAGTACTGAAAGCTTATCAGCTGCATCTATAACCTGTTGCTCGCTATTATTTGATTGTGACTTTGCCCACTCAACAGCAGATGCTAATAAATGTTGGTAATTTGGTAACGACGCGGCTTTTAATAATAAAGATGGATTTGTGGTGGCATCTTGTGGTTGAAACTTGGCTATAGCTTCAATATCGCCAGTGTCGGCAACAACTGTCGTCATTGCTTTTAGTTGAGAAAGTTGATCTGTCATAACATGTCCCTTGAAATTATATATGGAATCAAATGAGTTACTAAGTATGTTTTGGTGAAATATTACAACGTTTTTCGAGCAAAGTAGCGTGAAATTGCTAGGTATCTGTCTTATTCATCACTATTTGTATCAAATTTTCATAAATTAGCAAGAGACTTTATGGAATAACTTAGAGGAAATAGCAGATATTTTAAATCGCGAGGTATCTATATCGAAATAATCTCCTATTAAGGCGATTATATTCATTTTTTCTTATGTTATAGTGGCAAAAAACTATCTTAAATTATAGAGTAGAGCGCTCATGTTACTTGTTGTTTCTCCCGCGAAAAACCTAGATTACGATTCTCCGCTAGCAACCGAACAGTTTTCTCAGCCTGAGTTACTTGAACACAGCAAATTACTGATCAAAGAATGTAAAAAGTTAACTCCTGCCGAAATCAGCTCGTTAATGGGCATCAGTGATAAGTTAGCAGGTTTGAATGCAGCGCGTTTTGGCGCTTGGTCAACACCGTTCACATCAGAAAACGCCAGACAGGCAATATTGGCATTTAATGGTGATGTATATAGTGGTTTAGATGCGAAAACTTTTACTGATGAAGACTTTGCGTTTGCGCAACAACATATGCGTATTTTGTCGGGCTTATATGGTTTGCTTAAACCGTTAGATTTAATGCAAGCTTATCGTTTGGAGATGGGCAAGAAACTTGATAATGATCGCGGCTCAAACTTGTACCAATTTTGGGGTGAAATTATTACTGAGCAATTGAATGTAGCACTAGCGGCGCAAGGTGACAATATTCTAATTAATTTAGCATCGAACGAATATTTTAAGTCAGTTAAGAAAAAATCATTGCAAGCTGATGTTATCACTCCGGCATTTAAAGATTGGAAAAATGGTCAGTTTAAAATGATCAGCTTTTTTGCCAAAAAAGCTCGAGGCTTAATGGCCCGTTATATTATTGAAAATAAAATTACTGATGTTGAACAGTTAAAAGCATTTGATGTTGCTGGTTATCAGTTTTCTAGTGAATTAAGCAAAGGCAATGATTGGGTCTATACTCGCAAAAAAGTCTAATCTACATAACTTTCGCTAGCTAATAAATTATTCAATGGTTTTACATTGATGTAAATGATGCCTTAAGAACGTTACATAACTTAAGGCTAGCTTTACTTCCTGTTAATTTCCAGCCAGTACCCTGAAAGTAGGCAACCTTATCTAATATTGTTAATTTGTGCTGTCTAATTCGATATCGCCAATTCGATCAATAGCCCCAAAAAATCCTTATAAAATTTTTTAAACTGCTACGCTATAAATAACTGTCGTTTTAGAAAGGTTGTTACTGTGTTATTGAAAAAAATATTTAGTTTTTCTATTAAGTTAATGCTCGTTACTTTGTTGTCAGCTTGTGCGACTTCAGGAAGTGGTGACAAAGCGGCTAAACAGCAAGAAATTTTAAACATGAAAGATGCCGTATTAACTAAGTTGTTTGCAACTAAACCAGATGCACGTCAGCAATTGAATGCTGCACCAGGTTATGCAGTATTCTCGAATGCTAATATTAATTTGATATTTTTGGCTGCTGGAACGGGCTATGGTGTGGTAAAAGATATGCAGACAAAGCAGCACACCTTTATGAATATGGCCGAAGGTGGCATTGGTTTAGGACTTGGTGTTAAAGACTATCGAATAGTGATGGTTTTTCATAATAAAACAGCGATGAGCAAATTTATTAATAGCGGCTGGACCTTTGGTGGTAATGCAGACGCGGCAGCAAAAGCAGGTAAAAAGGGCGGTTCAGTCGAAGGAGAGGCTTATTATGGTGATGTCACTGTTTATACTTTTACTGAGAGTGGAATTGCACTGCAAGCTACCGTGAAAGGAACAAAATTTTGGCGAGCTGATGCCTTAAATTAATAACTCACTATTGTTATATGCGGGCACCTTTTAACGATTAAAAGTTAATGGCTAAGCCTGCATAAAAATATGAGCCATTATAACCGAAGGGGGCAGAGCGGCGAGAATAGGTGAATACGCCATCACTGTCGACAATTGTATTACCTTCGTTATCAATTATCTTACCTGCTCTTGAGTTACCTATGGTGTTTTTATCTGGATAAACATCAAATAAATTATTACTGCCGAAATATATGTTCATATTTGGAGAAAGCTGATGCTCTATTCGAATATCAGTTAATAATTTAGCACCGTATGTTTGTTGCTCACCGTCAATTACACTGTATTTGCCAAAATGATTGAATGCGAGATTTAAGCGCCAATTCTGATATTGATAGTTTACATTGAAGTTTAGTCGGCTTTCGGGTTGCCAGCTTTCAATAATCGCTATGTCATGTGCCGAAAATACATCTTCAACGGCTAAACTATTTAGTGTGCTGTTATTTGGTGTAAATAAGCGATCAACATCAGTATTTGTTATGTTCGCGGCAAGGGTTAAATTTAGTTCTCCCTCGGTAATTATTGGTTGCCATGTGGCAATAAAATCAAGCCCTTGTGTTGTGCTGTCCAGACCATTTAAAAATACCTGCGCTTTATCGACACCTTCATCTGTCAACAGTTGATCTAGGCTATCATTTAACCCCATACATAAGCCGCTACTTAAAACAATACGATCCGCTATTGTGATGTGGTAGTAATCCAAGGTCAATGTTACATTATCGTCAAATCTAGCTATGGCCCCAACACTAAAATTAGTTGACGTTTCTTGTTTTAATTCGTCGATACCTATGGCAGTGGCTAACTTACTATCGTTGCGAAACGTTGCGACTTTTTGTCGAGTCAGTTGTTCTTCGCTGTCAACTAAGAATTGAGTACTGGTATTGTTGAAGTAAAGTTGCTGCATTGAAGGCGCACGAAAGCCGGTATTTAGCGCGGCGCGATAAGTTAACCAATCATTTTTTTGCCAGTGCGCGGCAATTTTAAAGTTGCTTGAAGAGCCAAAGCCGTCGTAGTTATCGAACCGTGCTGCACTATTGATGAACAGATTTGAAAACAACTGTTGTTCAATTTCAAAATATAGTGAGCGTACATGGCGTTTTTCGTTAACGGCAGCCTCTGGTGCAATTCCTGGAAATCCTTGAATGCCAGCAACAGCATGAAGTAAGTGTTGGTTATTACTGATTGAAGTGTTGTAATCAAAATAACTATACTGTTCGCCAGCAAATACTTGATAGTGATCTTTTCTAAACTCAAATCCTAAAGCAAGTGTTGCCCAATCTAAGTCCTTTCTTATATCTAAGTTCAATGTTTGTAATGAAAGAGATAAGTCATATGCGTGTGCGTTTTTAGGAATGCTGGCCCTAATGGTATCCGCTGAGATATTTTCTTGGGCTTGAAGCTGCTCTGCGTATGAGGCGTTTAGCGAGTTTTTAGTCCAGTATTCAATTTGGTTTTTACCATAGGTGTATGAGGTGTCAATGGCGATACCGTTATCAAGTTCGATGTTATAGCCAAAGTTAACTGAGTGATCTGTTATGGTTGACGCTATTTTAGGTAAAAACCCGTCCGGTGCTGTTGCTTGACCATCAGCTAAAATAGGGTTTACTTGGCTATTATTGGCAGTACGAAAAAATGCCGCCGAAGTGTTTTTTCTTTTTGAATAAGTAGCAAACCCATAAAGTTCGCCTATGTCAGTACTATAGCCTGCATTAACGACCCACGCGTGTTGAAGGTACTCAGGACTGCCAACTTGAAAGTTTTTCCGCTCGGCATTTAATTCGCTAGGGTTAGTACTAATATAAACACCACTTGATTCCTCAATACAATCACGATAAATACATGCGCCATGTAAACCCGCACGATTGGTTGCTTCGAGGTCAGCTATGCTGGCGGAAATATTAGCGTAGCCTTGGTCAAATAAGGCAATACTTTTTGAAAACTCTAATTGTTGGCCGGCACCGTCACCTTTTGTGTGCTGCCCAAAAGAAACTTCGGCATAATCGGCTTCAGTGTCATCTTTTAATACTATGTTGATAACGCCAGCAATTGCATCCGAGCCATATTGGGCTGCCGCGCCATCTCGTAATATTTCTATACGCTTAATAGCGGCAATAGGCACAGCATTTAAGTCGGTACCTGCCGTACCACGGCCTACTGAATTGTTAATATGAATTAAGCTTGCTTGATGGCGGCGTTTACCGTTTATTAATACTAAGGTTTGATCGGGGCCTAAGCCGCGTAAAGTTGCGGGCTGAAGTACATCACTACCATCACTAATTGCAGATTTCGAAAAATTAAAAGATGGTGCAATCGCTTGTAGCATATTACCAACATTTGTTTGCCCAGATTGCTTTAATTGCGTAAATGGGAGAATGTCTACGGGCACCGGCAAGTCGGTAATTGAACGCCTTGCTGTACGGCTACCGACAACAGCAATTTTTTCAATAGTTGTTGTTATTGTTGGCAAGCTTGGAGAGCTGTTTGCTTTTTGAGGGAGCGTTATTATGTTGCTTTTTTCAGTAATGGCAATGGCAATAACGTTTTCTTGATTTTTGACTACAGCTAAGCCTGACTCACGTAATAATTTATTGAGGGCAAATTCAATAGTGTAATAACCTTTTATTGCCTTTGTTTGAATGTTCTCGGTTAACTCGAAAGGAAATAAAATGGTTTGTTGACTTTGCTGGCCAAATTCAATTAAGGCACGGTTGGCGCTTTGTTGTTGAATATTGAAATAAATTAGCTCATTTGCATTACTAATTGAAGAAGCAAAAAGTAAACATAGCAAAATGGGCAGGGACTTGGTTTTATCGCCTTGAAATAATTTCTTTACGATTTTTTTCAAAATGAAATGAAAAATAGGTGCCTTCAAAGCTTAAATTCCGATAAAGCATAACAAGTATTAGAGTAAGGAGTTACATCAACCTTGCCCTAGTTTTAATCTATTTAAGTCAACTATGAGCGACTTAAGGTAAAGGTATTATTGTTTAGTTTTTGGTAATTAATCGCAAAGTTATAATTTAAAGACTGTAACAGACCATTAATATCATTACTCTTAAAGTAACCGGACACCTTAAGGTCAGCGATGTTTTTTGCTACAGGTGTAAATTTTATCGTGTTGTAACGCTCAATTTCAGATAATACTTTTGTTAATGGTTCACCATTAAAAATCAGCATACCTTGTTGCCAAGCTAGTTCTTTTTCTATTTCAGCTTGCGTTAGATTTTGTTTTGTTGTCAGCTCTTGCTCGACTATTGCTAGTTTCTCGCCAGCAATAACAACATCGTCTTTTATCATGCTTGATTTAGGCTCTATGTGGGCCTGCGTTATGGCTTTTAATAACGTAGCGCGCGAAGTATTTACCTCACTAACGAGTACTTTACCTTCCTCAACGAGCAATTCCATATCTTGACTATTATTTCGTTGCACGTTGTAAATTGTGCCTAAAGCCGTGAACGCACTTTCACCAGCAATCACGGTAAATGGGCGTTGTGCATCTTTTGCAACATCGAATTTTGCTTCGCCACGTAACAAAGTAACTTTGCGCTGTTGGTCGCTATAGGCGACTTCAATAATTGAATTGGTATTTAACGTGACTTTACTGCCATCGGTAAGGGTAATTTGCTTTTGCTGACCAAATTGAGTGTTAAAGCTTTGATAGGCTAGATGTTGATTGCTTGTTTGCTGAGGTGTCTGCCAAAGTTTACCTAAGTCGCTAGTTAGATTTACCGTTAGCATAGCGATGGCAAAAATGCTTGCAGCTAAGCTACCTTTCATGAAGTAGTCTCGATGGGGCTTTTTATTAAGGTTTGCATCAAACAAGCCTGTTAGCTCGTGTTGCGCAGTTATATCGCCCCATAAAGAGTACATGCGACGCAGAGCCAAGTAATGGGCTTCATCTTGGTTAATCCAGGCGATAAGCTGTTGTTTTTCGGTGCTAGACAATCCTTTATCAAGGCGTGTTATCCAAAAGTTTGCGCGCTCTTGGACCGATTTATTATCGTTTGACGTCTCGGTTATCATTTATTTTTCTTATTATTATGCCGTGATTACATATTGAAACAATTTTAACTTCCAACCCACTGTAAAACAATTTTGCTTTACCTGCTAGGTAAATAATTTAAAAATTAGTGAATTATCTCCTTACTCGTTTAATGATTATGTTTTGTGCGATTTATATTCAATTATTAGGGTAAATACTCTTGCTTTTTACTGAGCCACAATCGGAAAAAGTTAATCTAATTTTGGGAGTGTGTGGGAAAAAATGACAGACTTTTACAGTTTTTAAACATTCGCGAACACAAATGCAACGGTTATCAAATTCTTGTCGGGTTACAATATCTCCATCAATTAAAGGAGATATTTAAATGCGAAATTTCAATAAGATAACAAAAATTATATGTGTTAGTTCACTATTGACAGTGGTTAGTGCTACACAATTTGTGCAAGCGGAAGAATGGCAATTTACAACCGGCCTTGGTGTGTACTCTGCCAATGAAGCATGGAAAGGTACTGACTCGAAACAAGGGGTTGCACCGATGCTTTCAGCAAAATATGGTGATTGGACAATTGGTGAAGATGGTATTGTTTCGTATAGCGTGCTTAGTGAAGATGATTTTGGTCTGAATGTCGGAGTAAACTACCGTAATGATGGTTACGATCCTGATAAGTTTTTGAGTTCTGAATCTTCTTCAGATGCGGTTTTTACCGGTTACAAATCACCAGAAGGAGATATTACTTTCAAGATTGATAGTTATTGGCAGTTTGTTAATTTAAGTGTCGAGCAAGATATTTCAGGTCATTCAAAAGGACTAACCGCAGATTTAGGCGTAGAAGTACCTATTTTCAGTCTTGGTAATGACTTTATGGTGCAGGCGAATGCAAATGTGCATTGGCAAAGTAGTGATTATGCAAACTATATTTATGGTATTGCTGGCGACCAAGTTGATAATAGTGTTGGTAGAACTGCATATAACGTAGGGTCAGTCACTAATTATAGTGTTGGTTTATCAGCGTTTTACCAGTTAGATAAAAACTGGAATATTATTGCTTCAGCACAATATACAAAACTTGATGATGCGATTACTGACAGTCCGTTGATTGGTGATGATAAAGTCACTGGTGCCTTTATCGGGGCAACTTATACATTCTAAGGAACATGCCGTATTTGGTTGATGTTGAAGGTTTGCATTAGCTAGTTTATAGGCGAATAGAAAATAAAAAACCTAAACCTGTTGGTAAGACAAAGTTTAGGTTTTAGCTATATTGAAAGAGTTATTTTTTATTACGTTTAGCTTGTTTCTTCGCTTTCGCTTTTTTCTGGGCGGCAGTTTTCTTTACCTTAGATTTTTTAACTGCAACGCGAGCTTCTTTATTTTTCGGTCTTAACTCTTCAATTATACGACGTGGTAAGCGCTCATTAACATAACGTTCAATTTTTCCAACTACTGCCATATCATGAGCTTCAACTAAAGAAATTGCCGTACCTTTATTGCCTGCGCGACCAGTTCGCCCAATACGATGTAAGTAAATATCGGCTGTACGTGGCATATCAAAGTTAATGACATGAGTAATATCATCAATGTCTAATCCGCGAGCTGCAACATCGGTTGCAACTAAAACGTTGACAGTTCCATTACGTAAGCGCTCAACCGAAGTATTACGTTTGTCTTGTAGCATTTTACCTTCAAGCCAAACACACGGAACATCATCACCGTATAGTTTTCCTGATAGGTATTGCACAGTTTCACGCTTATTGGCGAACACAACAACACGTTCTAATTCTTCTTGTTTAAGTAAGTTAAGCAATAAGGCAATTTTATGCTCTCTGCTGTCAGCAAGATGCAGCCATTGATGAATTTTTGCTTTTTCTTTTCTCGAAGGATTTGCTTCCAAAAATGCCGGTTCATTGAGAATTTCGCGAGAAAATCTCAATACGGCTGAGCCCTCAAGTGTTGCCGAGAACAACATCGTTTGTTTACGCCAGCGTGCTTCTGCAACAATGCGATTGATGATTTCAGCAAAGCCCATATCAAGCATACGATCGGCTTCATCTAAAATTAATACTTCAATTTCTCGAGTATCAAATTGCTCCGTTTCAATGTATTCCATTAAACGGCCAGGTGTGGCAACTAAAATGTCGGTATTTGTTGTCAGTATTTCTTTATGGCTGCCGTAATTCACGCCACCAGTAATAACACCAGATTTAAGTTTAGTATGCGCCGTTAGCTTTTCACATTGTTCATGAGTTTGAAGTGCTAATTCTCGCGTAGGTGATAAAATTAAAACGCGAGGAAAGCCAGGTTTACTGCGAGGATAGTCGAGTAAATGTTGTGCTGCAGGTAGAATAAATGCCGCTGTTTTTCCCGTTCCTGTAGGGGCAGAAGCAAGTACGTCTTTGCCCGTCATGGCGACAGGAATCACTAATTCTTGAATAGACGTAGGCTTTTTAAAACCGGCATTTTCAATACCGCCCAATAATGCGGAATCTAGGTCAAACTGATTAAACATGTAATAATTTTCTTCAAAGGTTTATAGCTGCGGATTATAATGGCAAAACCAGATTTATCCTAAAGATCTTGCCAAAATTGTTTATTTATTATGAGTTTTTCACTAATCTTCTAAAATCTCACCAATTTCTTTTTTGATTTGCTGACACCAAGCACTAATGCGTTCATCGCTTAAGTTATATTGGTTGTCTTCGTCGAGTGCTAATCCTACGAAATGTTGTTGGTCTTCGGTTAATGCTTTTGATGCGGCAAATTCGTAGCCTTGATTTGGCCAGTAACCAATAACATAACCGCCTTGAGCAACTACTTGGTCGTGTAACATACCTAGTGCATCTTGGAACCAATCGGTATAGCCAATTTGATCGCCCATTCCATACAAGGCAATTATTTTACCTTCTAGATCTATATTGGCTATTTCAGGCCAGTGTCCTTCCCAATCTTCTTGTATTTCACCGTAATCCCAGGTGGAAATACCAAGAATAAGAATATCGTGTTCGGCCATTTCCGTCAGAGCGGTATCTTTTATATTGAATAAAGAAACTTGTTCTTTACCTAACTCTGTTTGAATTTTCTCTGCTGCCATTTCGGTATAGCAAGTGGTTGAGCCATAAAATAGTGCAATATTCATTGATAATGATTACCGAGGGTTGTGTAGCCGAAACAAAAGGTGACGGGAGTAATTTGGCGAGATTTTAGCAAACATGCACAGGTTATTGCTAGTTTAAATAATGAGCCAGCAAAATAAATACTGTTTGAAGCGCATAGCAGTTATTGCATTTGCGTTATTTTCACTGTAATTTTAGCCTCCTATCAGCGGTCTTTGTTGTTACTGTTAAATTTTAAAATATTATCCGCTATCAAATTTATGGAAATTTCTATGTCTAAGAAGTATTTGTTTGCAGCATTATTAAGCGTTGTGAGTTATTCCAATGTCGTATTAGCTGAATCAGTAACGCCTGTTGAAAATAGTGTTATGTTACCAAGCCCTGAAACAAAAAAATTAAACCTTGTTAAAGCAAAGTTAAGTAACATGTTAGGTTTTAAAATTGCCAGCATTAAACCTTCACCTATGGCAGGAGTTGTCGAAGTAATTACAGATCAAGGGCTTTTTTATGCTAGTGCTGATGGTAACTTTTTATTGCACGGTAAAATGTATGGTTTAGGTGAAAACGTTAGTAATTTAACTGAAGAAAGTTTGGCTCAGGTTCGTGTTAATGGCATGGCAAAATTTTCTGATGACATGATTGTATTCCCTGCAAAGAATGAAAAACATGTAATTACGGTATTTACCGATATTACCTGTGGCTACTGCCGTAAAATGCACGACCAAATGGCGGACTATAATGATAAGGGCATTACGGTTCGTTATTTAGCTTATCCTCGTGCAGGTGTGAAAGACCGAGCTGGCCGTTACTCTCAAGGGTTTAAAGATTTACGTTCAATTTGGTGTCATGAAGATCCACAACAAGCACTAACTAAGGCAAAAAGTGGTTCAAACGTTGCAGCCCGTATTTGTGATAAACCAATCGAAGACGAGTTTAATTTCGGTCGCCAAGTAGGTGTTACTGGTACACCAGCAATTATGCTAGCAAATGGTATGATGGTGCCAGGCTATCAAGACCCAAGTAAGTTATTTATGTTACTAGAATCGGCTCAACAAGGCGGTTAATGGTTTACAAAATAACTTAATCAAAATGGCAAGTGATTAACTTGCCATTTTTGTATCTGCAATATTAAAAAATAACTAATTCGAGAAAGTTTTCGCATGCTTAAAGAAATTATTCGTCGTGAACAAGTTAGTGATCGACACTTACCAAGCACTTTGCATCCGATTGTTCGGCAAATTTATGCTCGTCGTGGTGTTGTTAGTGACGAGCAGCTTGAACTTACTGCTAAACATTTATGTGCAGTAGATTCATTGAAAGGTTTACCTGAAGCATGTGAACTTTTACATCTTGCTTTGAAAGCACGACAAAATATTACTGTTATTGGTGATTTTGACGCTGATGGCGCAACGAGCACAGCATTAATGATGGAAGCACTCGCTATGCTTGGCTCACAAAATCATCATTTTCTCGTGCCAAATCGATTTAAGTATGGCTATGGTTTAACCCCGGAAATTGTTGACATTGCTGCCTCGCAAGGTGCACAAGTATTAGTTACCGTTGATAACGGTATTAGCTGCGTAGCGGGTGTAGAACGAGCAAAAGCCCTCGGGCTAAAAGTAGTCGTTACTGATCATCACTTACCTGGTAGCACAGTGCCGCCAGCTGATGCCATTGTAAATCCGAATCAGGTGGGTTGTAACTTTGCTAGTAAGTCGCTGGCGGGGGTTGGTGTAGCATTTTACTTTATGCTAGCGCTGAGAAAGTACTTGCGTGAACAAGCTTGGTATATTGAACAAAATATTACAGAGCCTAATATTGCACAATTACTTGATTTAGTTGCACTTGGCACAGTTGCAGACGTGGTTTCATTAGATGCTAATAACCGTATCTTGGTTGAGCAAGGGCTAAAGCGTATACGTGCTGGTGCAACGCGTCCAGGCATACAAGCACTTATTGAAATAGCCGGTAAAAATCAGCAGAAATTGGTGGCGAGTGACTTTGGTTTTGCCCTTGGCCCAAGAATTAACGCTGCGGGTCGTTTAGATGATATGGCGTTTGGTATAAATTGTTTATTGGCAAAAGATTTATCAACAGCACGGGTTATGGCGGCTGATTTAGATGATTTAAATAAAGCACGCCGTGATATTGAACAAGGTATGCAAACTGAAGCCGAGCAAGTCATGGCAAGCTTGAAATTTACTGAAGATAATTTGCCACATGGTATTAGTTTGTATCATAAAGATTGGCATCAAGGTGTTATTGGTATAGTTGCGGGGCGTTTAAAGGAAAAGTTCCATCGCCCGAGTATTGTTTTTGCCCAAGCAAACGATGACAGTGAACAAGATGAAACTAATAGCAGTGTTGAAGAAATTAAAGGTTCTGCGCGCTCGATTCCTGGATTACATATTCGAGACTTGCTCGAACATATTGATAGTCAGCACCCAGATATTATATTGAAGTTTGGTGGTCATGCCATGGCCGCTGGCTTGTCAATTCACGCGAATAAATTTTCAGAATTTTCAACACTTTTTGAACGTTATGCACAGCAATGGCTCAGCGTAGAAATCTTGACGGGTATTATCGCTTCTGATGGTAGCCTAGAAAGTAAGGATATGACCTTAACTTTTGCCGAGTTGTTGCGAGATGCTGGCCCATGGGGACAAAATTTTCCTGAACCAATATTCGATGATAATTTTAAACTAGTTCAACAGCGCATTGTCGGTGAAAAACATTTAAAGCTGGTATTAGAAAAAGACCAACAGGTTTTTGATGCCATTGCTTTTAATGTTGATCTTAAGCGCTGGCCAGATCATCAAACACAACATGTTAATGTCGCCTATCGGCTCGATATAAATGAGTTTCGCGGCAAACAATCATTACAATTGATGATTGAGCAAATTAATTAAGTTAATTAGTGAACAATTACAATTAACTTAATTGCATAAATTGCTAGTTTCATCGTTGTTGAATAGGATAAAAAAATCCGACTTTGTTAAGCACGCAAGCGTTTATTTAATCGCATAATTAAGCTACAATGCGCGACTATTTTACCCTTAGGTCTTTGGACGTGACTTAGTCACCAAAATCGTATGTTTGAAGTAAACCCAGTTATAAATAAAATTAAAGAAATTCGCGAACGTGCTCTATTACTTAGGGGGTACCTTTGACTACGATGTTAAAGCTGAGCGCTTAATTGAAGTTAGTCGTGAATTAGAGTTGCCTGACGTTTGGAATGAACCAGAAAGGGCACAAGCATTGGGGCAAGAACGTTCGTCGTTAGAATTAGTGGTTAATACCATTGTTGATCTAGAGTCAGGTTGTGAAGATATTGAAGGCTTGGTTGAGCTTGCGGTTGAAGAATCTGACGAAGATACCTTTAATGAAGCGGAAAACGAAATTGCTTCATTAATGGCTGAGCTAGACAAATTAGAATTTCGACGCATGTTTGCTGGTAAGCAAGATGCGAACAATGCTTATTTAGATATTCAGTCAGGCTCTGGTGGTACCGAAGCGCAAGACTGGGCCGAAATGTTAATGCGCATGTATTTACGTTGGGGTGAATCACACGGCTTTAAAGTAGACGTAATAGAAGTTAGTGATGGCGATGTTGCTGGTATTAAAGGCTGTACTATTAAGTTTTCAGGCGAATATGCTTTTGGTTGGTTACGCACTGAAACTGGTGTGCATCGTTTAGTGCGAAAGTCACCATTTGACTCTAGTGGTCGCCGCCATACGTCGTTTGCTTCAGCATTTATTTACCCTGAAATTGATGACAATATTGAAATTGATATAAACCCTGCTGATCTTCGCGTTGATACTTTTAGAGCATCAGGTGCCGGTGGTCAGCACGTAAATAAAACGGATTCAGCGATACGTATTACTCACGTGCCAACAGGGGCTGTAGTGGCGTGTCAAAGTGATCGCTCACAGCATAAAAATCGTGCAACAGCAATGAAGCTATTAAAAGCTAAGCTGTATGAAATGGAAATGCAAAAGCAAAACGAAGATAAGCAAGAACTTGAAGACGGTAAGTCAGATATTGGTTGGGGTAGTCAAATTCGTTCATACGTATTAGACGACAGCCGTATTAAAGATTTACGTACCGGTGTTGAAAACCGCAATACACAAGCGGTACTTGACGGTGATTTAGATAAATTTATTGAAGCTAGCCTTAAATCAGGCCTGTAGTTTCGCAATTTTAGACCATGAGAAATGAAAATGACTGAGCAAAATAAACCTGCACAAGATGAAAATAAGTTAATCGCTGAGCGTCGAAGCAAGCTTGCGAATATACGTGAAAATTGTGATGCAAACGGCCACCCAAATAAGTTTGATCGTAAAGATTATGCCGCAGATATTCAGGCAGCTCACAGCCATAAAGATAAAGAAACTTTAGAAGCTGAAACTGAAATGTTCAGCATTGCTGGTCGTGTTATGGCAAAACGTGGTCCGTTTTTAGTTTTACAAGATATGACTGGTCGTATTCAGGCTTATGCTGAAAAGACAGTACAAAAAGATATTAAAGCACGTTGGGGCTTATTAGATATTGGCGATATTATTGGCGTTACAGGAACGCTACATAAGTCAGGCAAAGGTGACCTATACGTTAATATGAACGACTATCATTTATTAACGAAGTCGTTACGCCCGTTGCCGGAAAAATTCCACGGTTTATCTGATGTTGAAACTAAATATCGTCAGCGTTATGTTGATTTAATAATCAACGAAGAAACTCGTAATACCTTTAAAATTCGTTCAAAAATTGTTGATGGCATTCGTAAGTTTTTAACTGACCGTGACTTTATGGAAGTTGAAACGCCAATGCTACAAACTATTCCTGGTGGCGCAACGGCTAAGCCATTTAAAACATTCCATAATGCTTTAGACATTGAAATGTTTATGCGTATTGCTCCTGAACTTTACCTTAAGCGTTTAGTTGTTGGTGGCTTTGAAAAAGTATTCGAAATTAACCGTAACTTCCGTAATGAAGGTTTATCGACACGCCATAATCCAGAGTTCACTATGATTGAATTCTACCAAGCGTATGCCGACTATAACGATTTAATGAACCTTACTGAAGACATGTTACGTACCTTAGCGGAAGATGTGATGGGTACATCTGTGATTCGTAACACAGTACGCAATGCTGAAGGTGAAGTTACTGAAGAGAAGTTCTACGACTTTGGTCAGCCGTTTACACGTTTATCTATGGTTGATGCAATTTTAAAGTATGGTAATGATCTTGATGAGAGTGTTTTACGTAACCCTGAAGAAAACTTAGATGCTTTAAAGGCCATGGCAAAACAAGTTGGCGTAAAAGAAACTGAAGCATCAAAAGTATGGGGCGCAGGTAAATATATTTGTGAGATTTTTGAAGAGGTTGCTGAACATATGCTTGATCAGCCAACTTTTATCACTGAGTACCCATGGGAAGTATCGCCATTAGCACGCCGTAATGATGAAAATCCATTTATTACTGACCGTTTCGAATTCTTCGTAGGTGGCCGTGAACTAGCTAACGGTTTCTCTGAGCTTAACGATGCAGAAGACCAAGCGACTCGCTTTAAAAAGCAAGTTGAAGAAAAAGATGCCGGTGATGATGAAGCTATGCACTTTGATGAAGATTATATTCAAGCACTTGAGTACGGTTTACCGCCAACAGCTGGTGAAGGTATTGGTATCGATCGATTAGTAATGTTGTTTACTGATTCACCAACCATTAAAGACGTTATTTTATTCCCGCATATGCGTCCTATCGCGGAATAGCAAAACAGTATATTGATGTTAAAAAAGCACTTTAGGGTGCTTTTTTTTATGTTAAATAATCTCTTTAGGTAATATTGCAGTCGCAACGGGATGAAAGAATTGCGATGGTTCAGACATCTCTATAAGTTCTGTCTTTCATGCATTAGTGCAATCATGTTAGTTGAAAAACTAGCATCTGTGTTATTGCCACCAGTTTAGGTTATACATCAGCTAACCCCCATAGAAAGGCTGCCATTGCTGTTATAGCGATTAAATTAAAATAAATCATGCTGATCATAAAGAACTTGATAAAGGTAAAGATATAACCTTGCTTGTAAACTCGTTTTTGCATCATAAATAGGTAGCAAGGTATCCATATAAGTAGACCTACAGCAATATAACCTAGACTATCAGCAATTTGCGGCATGGTGGACATTAAATAGTCTTGGCCATTATCAAGGATATTAACTAAAAGAATAACGAGAAATATAAAGCTATGGCTATGCAATGCCACCGTTAAATGTTCTAAATATAAACGATTAGCAAATAGGTAAAATAATTTTAATATTACAGCGAACAGTGGTAATAAAATAAACATTAGCTGAGGTAATTTACTAATAGATTGCTGTATTAAAGGCCGAGCATCTGAGCTAAATGCTTGTTGTGCTTTTGCCTCGAGTGCTGTCATTTTCTCACTTAAACGCTTGTTGTTTTCATCAGATAAAAAATCGAATGTTAAGGTGCCCTGTTCATTGTTGGATATAGTAAAAGCGTTCGAAGGACTTGGTTTGACTTCTCCTGATTTTATTGCCTGCAATTTAGTTTTTAATTCTTCTAACTTTTTATTTTTTTTATCGGATATTGGTTGATCAGAGTCGATATTGCTTAATTCGATTTCAATAATACGTGTTGTTAAATCTGACGTTTGTGTTGCTATTTTGGTTGAAAGGTTTGCTTGGTATGCTTTATAGCGACTAATATCGTTTAATTGACGGCTTTGTTGCTCAATAGGTAATTGATTCAACGACGCTTCAAGTTGACTAATATGGGTATTCACTTGGCTTAGTGGCTCTGCCATTCTTTGTTCATGAACAAGCATTTCTGTGCCATCTAATGTAAAGAATTTCAGCGATATAAAAAATATAATACTAACAAATAGGTATAGCCTTAGCGGTGGTACGTAATGTACGCGTCGGCCCTGTATATATTCGTTAGTTAAAAAGCCAGGAACAAATAAAAGAGGTCTTAGGGTACGAGAAGCTCGTGAATCGAAACTAAAAATATCATCGAGTAAATGCAATATTACATTCCAGAAATACCTTAAAGTTGACTCTACTGATTGTCCACATTGACTGCAAAATGAACCGCTGACTTGAGCATGACAATTTTCGCAGCTAACAAAACCAGTTTCTCTTTCCGAAGTGATTAGTTCTAAATTATTATTTTTTGTTTGTTCAGACATAATATTTGCGGCAATAAAACAGTTACTTAGCATAATAACATTGAATGTTTTTCAGGCAAATGAGATTTTTCCTTAGCATTTTTACGAAGATTTTCGTTTATTCTTTAAGGTTTTTCCGAAAAATGCTCGTTTATTTACAATAAATGGTTAAAATTTTGTATATCTTTAGTGCTGTATTGATAATGTTCTGTTAAATTTAAGGGGTTACTGATCAAAGAAAGCCAAATAGTAGGAGAATTATAATGGCATTTGAAGTTACCTTCGAGTTGAAAGAGTCAGATTTAGAGCATTTTCGCGATGTAATGAGACAAGCAAAATCAGGTGCGAAAACCTTAAGTGAAGCGGAAATATTAGCAAATGCAAAAAACTTAAGTGAAGACGTTAAAGGCGATGTACCTGCATTCGTCAGTGAAAGAATTCAAAAGCTAGAAACATTAGTAGCAATGATTGAAGACTCTGAATGGAAAATTCCAGATGAAGAGCGTGCTGATGTGCTAAGTGCGTTAGCATATTTTAGTGACCCAGAAGATTTAGTGCCTGATCATATTCCTGTATTAGGTTTCTTGGATGATGCAATCATGATAGAACTTGTTGCTGAAGAGCTTAAGGACGATATTGAAGCATTTTTAGAGTTTTGTAATTACCGTACCCGTGAAGAAGGGCGAAGTGGTGATGCCACTATCACCCGTGAGGAATGGTTAGACTCTAAGCGCCGAGAGTTACACAGCCGTATGAGAAACCGTCGTTCGACGCGTCGTCGTGGTCGCTCAGGTTTCCGTTCAATTTTTTAGGCATACACTAAATCGATATTAACTATAACGCTTATCGGCATGATAGATAAGCGTTATTTTAACTTCTTTTCAATTCATAATTTAGACATTTAAATTACTGGGGAACAACATCAAAAGCCACAGTCGTTCTTGTCTCGTCAGAGGTAAACGCTCTGGTACCATGCCAGAAATAAGATGGAAATAGCACTAATAACCCATCCTGAGGTTTAACTATATAATCAGCTTCAAGCTTATCTCTCATATTAAACTCGGGAATCCCAAACTCAATCCAGCCTTCACCATTTTTTTCTACAGCACTCGGGATCTGGTTGTAATACGGACCGCTGATCCAACCTTCCGAGTGATAGTGATTCTTGTGGAAACCTTGTTGTTGTAATAGTACTGACCAAGAACCTTGATACCTATAGTTTTTTGTAAGGCGCTTTAAAAAAGGATGTCTTTTGGTCTTTGCGAAACTATTAATATATTGTAGAACATGATGGTTTATTTCTATATCCAGCAAATTTATAAAATGCTCCCGTGAAGGAAACAAATCACCAATTGTTTGTGTGCCGTTAATTAATGACTGATCAAGAGGGTGTTGCTTACTACTATGTAAAAGAACTAACTCGTTGTTAAGTTTTAGATTGAAGTCGCTAAGTGAATTACTTTCATGAGGAGGGGTTATTTCTGACACGTAAATAAATTTGTTTGGGTCACATAGCTCGTTATACTCTTTAATTTTGCCAAGCATTTTCAAACTTGTGGACTTTAAAGTAACACAGCTTAAATTGTGTTGATTATACTTACATAGCTGATCAAAGATTTTTAAAGCTTCGACGGCATTGCTATTCGCAATATAAGCATGGCCGTTTTCGTATAATAAGCCTAAATCTTTATTGTTTTTTTTCAGGCCTTGGCTACTGGTTAATATCGCTTCTTCAAACTCACCTAATTCCCTTAAAGAGTTTGATTTAATAATATAAGCTGCAGCGTCACTACCTGATATTAATAGTATTTTATCAGCGATTTCAATGGCCTTTCTATACTCTTTTGCTTGCAGCAATTTATTGCCTAATTGCCCCATAAGTGCTGTTGATTTAGTTTCTTCTATAGCATTGTCATAATTAGAAAAACATTCATTTAGTGGTAATGATTTTGACCACTTTATTAAGCTTAATTGGCTATGAGCATCAAAGTCTAGCGGAGCATTTCTTACGATTTTTTCGTATTTATTAACTGAAGCTTCAATATTTCGCTCGATAAGGAAACAGCTTGCCAGTGCTTTATTCGTCTCTATATGCAACCCAGGTTGCTTCAAAATTAAATTAAAATGCTCCTTTGCATTCGTAATATTACCTTGCTCTTTTTCTATTTGTCCGAGTAAATGCAGGCATTGCACATTATCAGGCTTACTTTTTAACGCTTCAATTAAGATGTTTTTAGCTGATTCAATGTCATTAGTTTTGTTCAGGCACTTAGCTAAACCTACTTTGGCATTTGTATTTTCCTTATTAAGCGTTAATACTTGCGTATAGGCATTTTTTGCTCCTTCATATGAAGCTTCTTTAAGTAGATTGTTTCCGAGGTTTAAATATGGGTCGATGTAGTTAGGATTGATTTTAATTGCTTTCTTAAATTGTTGCTTAGCCATCTCTTTTTTTTCTAATTGGCTTAATAAGTTTCCGTAGGCATTAATTATTTCTGCCTGATTAGGTGCTAACTTAAGTGCTTTTTGAAAGTGCTTTTCACTTGCTTTTAATAAACCTAGCTTACGTTCTGATACTGCTCGGAAATGCCAAAGTTGTGGGTTTTTTGCTTGCAAACTTGTTAGTTGCTTGAATATGTTTAATGCTGAATCAAATTCACCACGATTAAGGTAGTTCATCGCTTTTGTTATATTAGTTTGCATTTATTTTACTTTAGTTGTTTATGAATAGCTCAAAAATATACAGTTTAAATTGAGTTTATATTAGTTTATGAATATGCCATTAATTAGTTAAAAATAACATTAAAATGAAAAACGCGATAATGACACCATTGAAAGCGAAAATGTAACCGAAACCTTTTAGCCCTTGTTTTATGGTGTAGTTATTGCTCTGTAGATACCAATACCAAATTGCACACATTAATAAAGGGATTAGAAAAAAAAGTCTTATCATGCTTACGCATTCTCCTGCTGTTTTGTTTGAGAAGGCTCTCGCCAAGGTGCAACTTTAAATAACATTAGCATGCCAGGTATTGCTAAAGCTGTACAAATAAAATAGAAATTTGTCCAACCAATTTGTTCAACAATTACTCCCGTTGTCGCATTAGCAAATGTACGAGGCAGTGCTGCAACAGCAGTAAATAAAGCTATTTGCGTTGCGGCAAAAGCAGGGTTAGTATTTTTTGCAATGAATGCGGTAATACCTGCCGCTCCTAAGCCAACACCTAAATATTCAAAGCCCATTGCCATAGCTAAAGCGTAGGTATTATGGCCAATTTCTGCAAGTGCAGCAAAGCCTAATATACTGATTATTTGGACAAAACCAAATAACCATAAGGCGCGATTAATGCTCATTTTTACCATTACTAAGCCGCCAAGTGCTAAGCCTATGGTCATAGCAATCATAGATGACGTCTTTGCAACAACGCCGATTTCTGTTTTAGTAAAACCTAAGTCAATAAAAAATGGTGTCTGTAAAGCCGTTGCCATATTGTCGCCTAATTTATAAAGAAATAGGAATAGCACAATTTGCAACGCTGCTTTCATACCTTGACGGTTAATAAAGTCTTTGAATGGTAGTACGACTGCTTGTTCGAGTGTTCTCGGGGCCTGTTCGGCGGTATTGAGTTCTTTAATTGCTAAGCTTAAACCAATACCTATCAGCATAAATGCAGCAACGATAACAAATACGGCTTGCCAGCTAATGTGATCAGCAAGAATAAAAGCCAGTGAGCCTGGCACTAATCCTGATAAACGATAAGCTTGTACATGAATTGAATTGCCTAAGCCAAGTTCGTGTTCAGGTAAAAGCTCTCGACGATAAGCGTCTAGAACAATATCTTGGCTAGCGCTAAAAAATGCTACAGAAGCTGCTAAGTATGCGACGCTCCAAATATTCATTACTGGATCAATAAAACCAAAGCCAGCTATTGAAAATAATAATAAAACTTGGGTCAATAACATCCAGCTGCGTCGTCGCCCAAGCACCGGTAGCGAATAACGATCCATTAGTGGCGACCATATAAACTTCCAAACATAAGGAATGCCAATAAGTGAAAATAAACCAATTTCAGTTAAGCTTACACCTTCAGAACGCAGCCAACCTGGTACAAGTTGGTATAGTATAAATAGTGGTAAACCAGAGCTGAAACCGGTAAAGATACAAATCAGCATGCGCCGATTTAAGATAGCTTGTTTAAAGGTTGGAGGTTGCATTACGGAGAAAACCTAAAGGATGCTATAAACTAATAGTTGTAGGCTACCAAAATGTATTAGTAAACAGAAGTTTAATCTTGATGGTTAAGGAATTAGTTTGTCAGGTTTTTTGTTTTCTTTTTTAGTGTACTTTATTGAATTATGGAATAGGGCGCCAACCAATACAGTCAATAGGGTAACTGCCAACCCCTGAGAAGAATTCTAGGCAGGTTGATATTTCACTTTTGAAATATAAGTTACTTTCAAGAGCATTGGCACTATGTAAACTGAGTTCATGCATTATATGCCAAAAAACTCTTTCTCTGGCATTGCTTGGTGTCTCGTCATTAACGTTAAGTAATGTCCATTCTGCCATAGTATTTTCGACAAACTGATCCAATTCAGTATAGTGGATGGAATGATTAACTACAGCGTCTATGTAGACTTTAATTTGCGTGATTTTTTCATTGATAAACTGCTCAATTATCATGATGTTCCCTGCAACTTCTTAATTGAATTTATTCTAAATTTTTACTTGATAGCTTATTTTATAACGCCTGTGGCTACTGGTCGGCTTTCCTTAGTTATCGTAGATAAATGGTGAATTGTCAAAATTAAACTTGTACAAAATTGTAAATTTTACTGCGAGGCTATGTAATTAACGAACGTAATCGTTATTTAATGATGACGAAAAGTTAAAGGCACTTTGAAAGCTTTACTCGTTATAAGAAATATTTGATGTTGTCAATTTAATATAAGGTACTGACATTATTTAAATTTAATCATGCACTTAATTAAATTAAGATTAGCGTAGAGTTCTTGCGAACAGATATTTGTACAGGGTAATTATAGAATAAAGTGTATCAACTAGGTTTATTGTTAATACACTTAATGTTACTTGAAATAATCAATATGGTTCTAGGTGGCGGGTAATAAAGTCGCTTTAATTAATAAAACAGGTTTGATAGGAACATCTTCCCATGACATTTCATCATTATAATCTGTTTCTACTTTCGACATTGCTTCAATAACTTCTTCGCCCTCTGTGATGGCTCCAAAAACAGCATAACCCCAACGACGTCCCGGATCTAAATTGCTGTTGTCTGCAACATTGAAAAAAAACTGTCTATTAGCGGTATGGGGACGGTTTTCTTTCGCCATTGCAATAGTACCTATTTCATTTTTAAGGCCGTTTCCAGATTCATTGATGATGTTTTCGTTGACTTTTTTAAGTTCGAAATCTTCAGTATAGCCGCCACCTTGAACAATAAACTCCGGCATGATGCGGTGAAATATTGTATTGTCGTATTCACCGTTCACAACGTAAGTTAAAAAGTTATCAACGGTAATTGGCGCACGAACACGATCTAATTCAACAATAATAACTCCCATTGATGTTTCCAACTTTACCTGTGGAAATAAGTTGTCTGGGTCGATTTTTGACTCATTAGCGCCAACACTAAGTGTTAATAAAAGCAATAAAAGTGAAATGATTCTCATGTTTTTTATCCATCAATGTATCTGCGTGAGTTTCTAGTTAATAAACTGCTGTAACTCTTTGTTCTGCGTAATTTGTGTTAAAAGCTTAGTCAATTGCTGATTAAAATCTCTTTCTAAAACAGCAATGTCAGCCTTAAATGGACCGTTGCTATTTCCCGTTATTTTAAAGGTTTTAGTTAAGGTTTTTTGGCCATTTTTTGCAATAACGCGAATTTGAATTTCATTGTGCGCTTTGTATTTAACTAACTCTTGTTGAACACTAATTAAGGCGTTATCAATAATAATTTCAAATTGATTCGCTGCTAATGGCTGAAGCTGTAAGCCATTTGCTTTGAATCCAGCTGATAGCGCTGAATTAATAATACTGACTAAAGGCTCTTGTGGAGAGTATAACTCTGCCGCTTCATTAGTTCGCAATACTTGCACAACATGATTAGCGCGACGTAAATCGGTAAAGCTAATCTGTGCTTGTTTTTGTTGATAGGCATTATTGTTTGTTGCAAGCAATTCAGGGTTAACAATAACGTTTTTAATTGGTGTACTACACGCTGTAAGTAGTAAAGATAAAGTCACGGCTGAAACTTTTAAAAATCTAGATTGCATTTTTATACCTTAAATAAGATAAATTTTATTAGCGCTTTATTGCTGAAATAGTAACGAATTTTTCATTGCTTGCAACAAGCTTTTCATTACCAAAAATTCTTTTTAATTTTATGTGATAGGATAATTGTCTATTGCCTATGATGCGTAGCTCACCGCCTTTTTTCAACACTCTATGGCTATCTTTAAACATTTGCCATGCAATATGATCTGTAGTGGCCGTTTGCTGATGAAACGGTGGGTTACATAAAATTAAATCGACACTGCCACCTTCGACACTGGTTAAGCAATCATTAACTTGAAATTGACAATGTTCAATTACTTCAGGGAGGTTTTCAGTAACATTGCTTTTAGCTGAGGCGATAGCCATAAAAGACTCATCAACAAAGTGCACATCAGCTTCAGGTTGTTTTGACAGTACACTTAAGCCAATAACGCCATTGCCACAGCCTAAATCAATAACTTTGCTGCCGGCACTAACTTTAGGTAAATTTTGTATAAAGTAACGAGCGCCAATATCTAATTTCTCTCTAGCGTAAACATTTGCATGATTGCTGATCGTAAATTCGGTATTCTCCAGAGACCACTGTGTGGGGAGTTTGGCGGTAATAGCGTTGTTATTATCAAGTTGGCTAAATACTAAGCGTGCTTTTTTTACTGCTAATGATGTTTTAGTTGTACCTAAGTAGTTTTCAAATACTTTTAATGTTGAACTATGAATTTCCTTAGCGCGATCACCAGCAATAAAAGTAACATCGTTAGTTAACTGTTGTTTAATTTGGCTCAACTGGAAACTAAGTAAACCTTTACTTTTTGGAATCTTAAACAGCACAATATCAACATTTGTTGGTAATTCATCTAGGCTTGTTAACAGGGTAATATTTTTACCTGATAATCCATTTTGCTCTAAATTATGGCTGATTCCTTGTTGACTTAAGAAGGAGTCGTTAACACAAAATAGTTGGTGTTGAGATAAGTTACAGCTAAGAGCACCAAAATTATCATTGAAAATGAGTATTTTCTTCTCAGATGTCGCGAGTTGTTCTTGCGTTAGGTAATTAATGATGTATTCATCGGCGGCATCCCAAGCTTGTAAGCTTCGATTAACTTGGCCTGTTGGAAACCTATCTAGAAATAGATTTTTGTCATTGATAATAAAAGGGCTGATCATAGCTGCTTAAATCTAGTTGGCGTGGCGGATATTGTGTCAAAATTTACCACTACGGGCTAGAACTAAGGTAAATTTAAGGAAATATTTATTTTAATGTAGGGTTTAAGCATTGTGAAAATAACATTACCCGACGCTGATATCGAATATGTGAGTAATTTTTATAATGCTGAGCAGGCTAGTTTACTCTTTAATGATTTACACCAGAAATTATTGTGGCGACATGATGATATTCTTATGTTCGGTAAACAGATAAAAATCCCTCGATTACAAGCATGGTACAGTGATAATGATTTAAGTTATCGATATTCTAATATGACGCTTGAGTCACAAGCTCTTACACCAATTTTAAGGCAAGTACAGCGCAAAATCAGTGAGTATAGCCAGCATGAATTTAATGCGGTGCTGGCGAATTTATACCGAAACCAAAGCGACAGCGTTGGTTGGCATAGTGATGATGAAATAGAGCTTGGTACTAACCCAGTTATTGCATCATTATCTTTAGGTGCAGAACGAGATTTTCAACTTAAACATATTAAGACTAAAGAAAAAGTGACGTTAGCATTAGCGCCAGGTAGCTTACTTATTATGCGTGGCACTACGCAGCACTATTGGCAGCACTGCATTCCAAAAAGAAGTAGAAATATAATGCCACGTATCAATCTTACTTTTAGGAAGGTGCTATATTAGCGCTAAGCCAACCTTAATAAAAAAGCGTAAAAAATATAAAAATTGCGCGGCCAGACTTCTAAATAGATGGCATAATTACCGACAATGACTAAAATTAATAGTGATCTATAACAGATCAAACTCAGGGAAAATAATATGACAATAGAAGCTGTAATCGAAGAAAAATTACTTTCTGCTTTTTCACCCATTCACCTAGATGTCATTAATGAAAGCCACATGCACAATGTCGCACCGGGTAGCGAATCACACTTTAAGGTGATTATTGTGTCAGAAGATTTCGAAGGTGAGCGTTTAATTAAGCGTCATCGTGCTATTAATTCAATATTGGCAAATGAATTAGCTGAGAAAATTCATGCTTTAGCATTGCACACGTACACTGAGAAAGAGTGGCAGAACTACTATGCTGAGAATACACCGTTATCGCCAAACTGCTTAGGAGGCAGTAAAAAAACGGGGTAAACTTTTCGTGTATCTCTGCACAGGATATCGTTATGATATTATCGTTTTAAAATTAAACACCGTTAATATTTATTAACGGTGTTTTTATATACAGACAATACGTTGCCAAATGCTGCATGTGAGCAGTGTGCAACCTGTAAGCTTAATGTCAGTGATGAAGTTGTTGGCAGAGACATTTCAAATAAGAATAAAAATAAATGGAATAGCTATGTTGTTAAATATTGCTAGTAAGCTAGTAAACATTATAGATGTAATGACTGAAGCGCTAGGTAAACTTATTGCGTGGTTAACACTGGTGATGGTTTTATTGACCTTTACCATAGTGGTTTTAAGGTATGGCTTTAACCTTGGCTGGGTTGCCATGCAAGAGTCGGTATTGTACTTTCATGGTGTGGTATTTATGTTAGGCGCAGGGTATACGCTAAAACATGATGGCCATGTTCGTGTTGATATTTTTTATCAAAGATTTTCTGTAAAACAAAAAGCTTGGGTTAATCTTATTGGTGGCTTAACTTTGCTGCTACCTGTGTGTATCTTTATTTTATTTATTAGCATTGATTATGTGTTGGCTGCTTGGCAAGTTTTAGAGCGCTCTTCAGAAGCCGGTGGCTTGCCGTTAGTCTATGTAAATAAAACGCTCATTTTAGCATTGGCAATCACTCTGATTTGCCAAGGAATAGCAGAAGTATTACGTAATTTTCTCGTCATTAGTAATCCACACGTTCAAAGCGAACAAGGAAGTTAACAATGGAATATATCTCTATCTTAATGTTCCTTGCTGTCTGTATTGTATTGTTATTTGGTTATCCGGTTGCACTGTCTCTAGCTGGTGTTGCCCTTATTTTTGCCGGTATTGGCATCGGTAGTGGCGTTTTTGAGATGGCATTTCTACATGCACTTCCTAATCGTCTTTATGGTGTACTCAATAACCAAACCTTATTGGCCGTGCCACTTTTTGTCTTTATGGGGGCGATGTTAGAACGCTCGAAAATTGCTGAAAATCTACTTAACGCCATGGCATTATTATTTGGCAGGTTTAATGCGGGTTTAGCAATATCTGTGACCTTAGTTGGCATGTTATTAGCTGCAAGTACAGGCATTGTCGGCGCTACTGTGGTTACTATGGGCTTGTTATCTTTACCTACCATGCTAAAGCGTGGCTATAGTCCGGCATTTTCCTCCGGAATTATTTGTGCTACTGGCACACTTGGTCAAATTATTCCTCCATCAATTGCCTTGGTATTACTAGGGGATGTACTTTCTAGTGCTTACCAAAAAGCGCAGTTGACCATGGGAATATTTAATCCAAAAACGGTATCTGTAGGTGATTTGTTCGCAGGGGCGGTCGTACCAGGTTTAATTTTGGTATTGTTTTATATTTTGTATTGTATTTTGGTTGCGATATTTCAGCCTAGTGCTATCCCTAATAAAGTTGAATCTAGCGATGAAAACACGGTTGAAAAACTTTCATTATTAACCTTAATTTCAGCCCTGCTGCCGCCACTGTTATTAATGTTTGCAGTTCTTGGTTCAATTTTGTTTGGTTATGCAACACCAACTGAGGCTGCAGGTGTAGGGGCTACAGGCGCATTACTTTTAGCGTTGTTTAATAGGCAATTATCAAAAGAAAACCTAATTGCTGTGACACAAACCACGGTTAAAATTACCTCAATGGTATTTTTAATTTTAATAGGAGCTAGTTTATTTTCGTTAGTTTTTAGAGGTTTTGGTGGTGAAGAATTAGTACACGGGCTTTTTCAACAAATGCCAGGCGGTGTTGTTGGTGCCACGCTTATTGTCATGTTAGTGATTTTTTTACTTGGCTTTATCTTAGACTTTATTGAAATAACTTTTGTTGTTGTTCCTATTGTAGCCCCTGTATTGCTTGCTATGGGGCTTGATCCTATATGGTTAGGTATTATGATTGCGGTGAACTTACAAACGTCATTTTTAACACCTCCTTTTGGTTTCGCATTATTCTATTTGCGTGGTGTTGCAGATAAAGCAGTGGCAACGTCTGCAATATATAAAGGCGTTATTCCTTTTATTATTATGCAGTTAATATTATTGTGTACTTTAGCTTATTGGCCAAGTTTAGTGACTTGGTTACCTAATGTAATTTACGGATAGAAATATGATAAAAAAACTAATACATTCTTTAACGGCATTAATGTTACTAAGTGTTGTTTTAGCTGGCTGTGGTGAAAGTAAAACATCAGCCGAAAAAGGCACTCAATCACAAGCCAAGCAAGAGGAGTTTGTTTGGAAACTAGTCACATCTTGGCCGAAAAACTTTCCTGGCCTAGGAATGGCACCTGAAAAATTTGCTAAGCAAGTTAATGCGATGAGCAATGGTCGCTTAACAGTTAAAGTTTATGGTGCTGGTGAGTTAGTTCCTGGGTTTGAAGTTTTTGATGCCGTTTCTCAAGGTACTGTACAAATGGGCCATAGCGGCTCTTATTATTGGAAAGGAAAAATTCCAGCATCACCTATTTTTAGTGCTATTCCTTTTGGCATGACGGCAACAGAGTTCAATGCGTGGTTGCATTACGGTGGTGGTATGGAGCTTTGGCAAGAATTGTATCAGCCTTTTGGTATTAAGCCATTGCCAGGAGGGAACTCTGGTGCTCAGTTTGGTGGTTGGTTCAAGAAAGAGATCAATTCGGTTGAAGATTTACAGGGGTTAAAAATGCGTATTCCTGGGCTCGCAGGTGAAGTGTTAAAAAGTGCGGGCGCTATTCCTGTAACGTTAACTGGTGGTGAAATATTTTCTGCACTACAAAGTGGCGCTATCGATGCGACCGAGTGGGTAGGGCCATACAATGATTTAGCGTTTGGCTTCTACCAAGCTGCGGATTACTATTATTCTTCCGTTTGGCATGAGCCAGGTACAGGGTTAGAGTTTCTAATTAATCAAAAAGCATTTGATCAGCTACCCGCTGATCTACAAGCAATTGTTGAGGTTGCAGCAAATGCTGTTAACGAGTCAACGTTGGCAGAATATAATGCCCGTAATAATGCCGCTTTAAAAACTTTACTTGAAGAACATAAGGTGCAATTACGTCAATTCCCAACAGAAGTTATGCAGACATTGAAACAACACACACAAACGTTAATGGCTGAACAAGCTGCTGCAGATAAAGATTTTGCACGGGTTTGGCAATCATATAGCGATTTTCTCGCTTCAATGCGTGAATTTAACAAATTAACTTTGCAGTCTTATTATGAAAATCGCTAGTTTTTCATAAATTTTATTAATTTCCCGACTGGTCGCACCTCTTAATGCGTAAAGCAAGAGTAAACTAGTCGGCAATTTCGTTTTCAAAATCAATTTATTCACAAAGTCAGCTAATAGAAGTTAGCAATAATATTGGTTGCTAACTTGGCTGTTAATGTGAAATTAAGAAGGTATCATTATGGTTATTAAACCAAAAATTCGTGGTTTTATTTGTACTAATGCTCACCCAGCTGGTTGTGCTGCTCATGTTAATGAGCAAATTGCTTATGTTAAAAGTCAAACACAAGCGACTGCTAAGCCAAAAAATGTTTTGGTTATTGGTGCATCAACAGGTTACGGTTTAGCATCACGTATTACTGCTGCTTTTGGTAATAATGCGAAAACATTAGGTATTTTCTTTGAAAAACCGCCAACGGAAAAGAAAACTGCCTCTGCAGGTTGGTATAACACTGCTGCATTTCAGGCTGCTGCTGATGAAGCGGGTATTTGGTCGAAAAGTATTAATGGCGACGCTTTTTCTCATGAAATCAAAGCGAAAGCGATTGAAACTATTAAAGCTGAATTAGGTGAAATTGATTTAGTGATATACAGTTTAGCTTCTCCTCGCCGTACTGATCCTGATACAGGTGAGGTTTACTCTTCTACGCTGAAACCAATTGGTGAAAGTGTTACTACTAAAAACTTAAATACCTCTAAGCGTATTATTGACTCTGTATCTGTTGAAGCAGCGTCTGAAGCTGACATTCAAGGAACCATTGATGTCATGGGGGGCGCTGATTGGGAACTTTGGATCAAAGCACTTCAAGAAGCTGGTGTATTAGCTAACGGTTTTAAAACGACATCTTATACTTATATCGGTAAAAAACTAACTTGGCCAATTTATGGTCATGCGACGATTGGTCGTGCGAAAGAAGACTTAGACCGAGCTGCATTGGCAATCAAAGAAAGCACTAAAGCACTTTCAGGTGAAGCTTATGTTACTTCATTAAATGCCGTTGTAACGCAGGCAAGTTCAGCTATTCCAATTATGCCATTATATATTTCGGCAATGTTTAAAGTTATGAAGGAAGATGGTACGTATCAAGGTTGTATTGAGCAAATTCAAGATTTGTTCCGTGAAAACTTATATGGCGAGTCTCCGCGTTTAGATGACGGCGGACGTTTATTCCAAAATTACAAAGAACTAGAAGACAGTGTTCAAGATCGTGTAACTGAAATCTGGAATACGGTAGATACTGATACCATTGATGAGCTTACAGACTACGTTAGTTACCACGGCGAGTTTTTAAAACTGTTTGGTTTTAATGTTGATGGCGTTGATTATGAAGCCGACGTTAGCCCTGAGTTAGTAATCAATAATTTACTATAATTGAAAAATATCTAAGTTAGCTGGCAATTTAGCTAGCCAAGATAAAAAACCGACAAATAAGTCGGTTTTTTTGTCTCTGTAAACCAAACTTAATTGCTAAATCAAAATAAAAGAAGCTATTTATTATTTCTGGTCAATAGGTAAATTTTGAATAGCATTTATACTAAATTGTTGAATATTTCGGCCAATAAAAGAAGTTTTTGTTCGATAATTACGCGAATTATAGATAATTCGTCTAAATTGTTATTTATTGTCGTGCTTAACATAGAATAAAAAGGTGATTTTGTGCTAGAATCGCGCCAGAAATTTTAACTAGAGCCAGTGAAGCTTAATTTGCTAATTACAAATTAGGATTTTGCTGAAATACACTGAAATCGATCATTTATGTTACTTAACTGCTTTAAATTGTCTTAACTTGAAAGGGTTTTGCAATCATTGAGCGCAGTTAAGTAAATAAATAATTGATTTTGATACTCCCATCAAAAGTAGTGCAAGTGTTTATGATTACAATAAAAAAAGGTCTGGACGTTCCTGTAGTAGGTGCCCCCCAGCAGGTAATCCATGATGGTCCGTCCATCAAAACCGTTGCAACATTAGGTGAAGAGTTTGTGGGTATGCGCCCAACCATGTTTGTTAAGGTTGGAGATAGCGTTAAAAAAGGTCAGGCACTTTTTGAAGATAAAAAGAATCCTGGCGTTAAATTCACAGCTCAAGCTTCAGGTGTTGTTAAAGAAATTAACCGTGGTGAAAAACGTGTTTTGCAATCTGTTGTTATCGAAATCGATGGCAATGAGCAAGAAACGTTTACAAGTTACTCTGCCAATGAACTTAACTCAGTTGCTCGTGAAGACGTTGTTACTAACCTGGTAAATTCAGGTATGTGGACAGCGTTACGTACACGTCCATTTAGTAAAGTTCCAGCTGTAGATGCTACCCCAGTCGCTATCTTTGTTAGTGCTATGGATACTAATCCATTAGCTGCTGATCCTGCGGTAATTATCGCCGAGCAAAGTGAAGCGTTTGTTAACGGTTTAGCCGTTTTATCACGTTTAACTGAAGGTGACGTTTTCGTAAGTAAAGCACCCGGTGCTGACATTGCGGTTACATCAACAGCTAAAGTGAATGAGTTTGCTGGTAAGCATCCTGCTGGTTTAGTAGGCACTCATATGCACTTCTTAAAGCCCGTAAGTGCTGAGAAAGTTGCATGGCACGCTGGTTATCAAGACGTTATCGCTATTGGTAAGTTGTTTACCACAGGTGAACTTGATAGCAATCGCGTAGTTTCTTTAGCGGGTCCTGCTGCGAAAAACCCTCGTTTAATTCGCACTACGTTAGGCGCAAGTGCTGCCGATTTGACAGCCAATGAAAGTCTTGAAGGTGAATTACGTGTTGTTTCTGGTTCATTATTATTAGGCTCAGTTGCTTCAGGTGTGCATGGCTATTTAGGTCGTTACCATACTCAATTATCTCTAATCCTAGAAGGTAGAGAGAAAGAGTTTATTGGTTACATGTACCCAGGCCCTAATAAGTTCTCTGTAACGCGTGCGTATATGTCTCACTTCTTCCCTAAGAAGTTGTTCAATATGACAACTACTACTAATGGTAGTTCACGTGCGATGGTACCAATTGGTAACTTTGAACGTGTTATGCCTTTAGATATTTTACCAACTATGTTGTTGCGTGATTTATGTGCCGGCGATACCGATGGTGCACAGCAATTAGGTGCCTTAGAGCTGGACGAAGAAGATTTAGCATTATGTACGTTTGTTTGCCCAGGCAAAACAGATTACGGTGTGATCCTTCGTGATTGCCTAACCACAATTGAGAAGGAAGGTTAGTCATGGGCTTGAAAAAGTTTTTTGAAGATATCGAACCGCAATTTGAAAAAGGCGGTAAGTTTGAAGCTTGGTACGCGCTTTACGAAGCAGTAGCAACTGGTTTATTCACACCAGGCCAAGTAAACAAAGGTCAAACACACGTTCGTGATAGTATTGATCTTAAACGTATCATGATCACAGTATGGTTAGCGGTTTTCCCTGCGATGTTCTTTGGTATGTACAATATTGGTTTCCAGGCGACTGAAGCTTTAGTAGCAGGTTATTCTTTGCCTGATACATGGCAAGTAGGGCTATTTGAATTAGTTGGTGGCAGCTTAACAGCTGACTCAGGCTGGTTTAGTATGATGCTATATGGTGCCATGTTCTTCCTACCTATATATGCAACGGTATTTATTGTTGGTGGTTTCTGGGAAGTATTGTTTGCGAGTGTTCGTAAGCATGAAGTAAACGAAGGTTTCTTCGTTAGTTCAATTCTTTTCGCATTAATCCTGCCAGCTACGATTCCATTGTGGCAAGCTGCTATCGGTATTACTTTTGGTATTGTTGTTGCCAAAGAAGTATTTGGTGGTACTGGTAAAAACTTCTTAAATCCGGCTTTAGCGGGTCGTGCATTTTTATTCTTTGCTTATCCAAGTGAAATTTCAGGTGACGCAGTATGGGTTGCTGCTGACGGTTTCTCTGGTGCAACAGCATTAAGTGCTGCTAACCAAGGTTTAATTGAATATTCAATGAACGCTGATTGGTGGAATGCATTCTGGGGCTTAATTCCTGGTTCTGTTGGTGAAGTATCAACAGCGATGATCTTTATTGGTGGTGCTTACATTCTTTATAAAGGTATTGCTTCTTGGCGTATCGTTTTAGGTGTGTTTGCCGGTATGGTGCTAACTTCTTTGCTGTTCAACAGTATAGGTAGTGATACTAATGCTATGTTTGCTATGCCTTGGTATTGGCATTTAGTTACTGGTGGTTTTGCTTTCGGTATGATGTTTATGGCAACTGACCCTGTGTCGGCGTCATTTACTAATACAGGTAAATACTGGTTTGGTGCTTTAATTGGTATCATGGTTGTACTGGTTCGCGTAGTAAACCCAGCGTTCCCAGAAGGTATGATGCTTGCCATTTTATTCGCAAACTTATTCGCACCATTGTTTGACTACTTTGTAGTAAAAGCAAATGTTAAACGGAGGCTTGCTCGCAATGTCTAGTAATAAAGAAACATTTGGCAAAACGGTTGGTTTTGTAATCGCTGTATGTTTAGTTTGTGCTGCATTAGTGTCTATTTCTGCTGTACAGCTAAAGCCACTACAAGTAGAAAATAAATTACTTGATCAACAAACTAAAATTTTAGAAGCTGCAGGTTTGTTATCTGAAACTGACGGTACTAAAGCTAGCGTTCAAGCGACTTTTAAAAAGTTTGTTGAAGCGAAAATGATTGACCTTAATTCAGGTGAATTCATTGAAGGTGACCCTGAGCTATTTGACGAACGTCGTAATTCACGTGATGCAAGTAAATCTGACAAGCCAAAAAATGATATTGCCGGTATTAACCGTCGCTCTCATGACGCGGTTGTTTACTTAGTGCGTAATGAATCTGGTAAAGTTAATACTGTTGTATTACCAATTATCGGTTCAGGCTTATGGGACTTGATGTATGGTTATGTTGGCCTAGAGTCAGACTTAAATACTATACGTAGCGTTGTTTATTCTGATCACAAGGAAACTCCGGGCTTAGGTGCAGAAGTTATGAACCCTAACTGGAAAGCATTGTGGCCAGGTAAGAAAATTTACGATAACAACGGTGTTGCTAAAGTGAATCTTGTAAAAGGTGGTGCAAAAGCTAATGATATTCATGGCGTAGATGCATTATCTGGTGCAACACTTACCAGTAACGGTGTTACCCGTACATTACAATTTTGGTTTGGTGAGGAAGGCTATGGTCCTTTCGTTACTAAATATCGTGCAGGAGGTGTTAACTAATGTCTTCAGAAGCTAAAAAAGTATTAACGAAACCTATCGTTGATAATAACCCAATTGCTTTACAAGTATTAGGTATTTGTTCTGCATTAGCTGTTACCAGCTCAATGACCAATGCGTTGGTTATGACTTTAGCGGTAACGTTAGTTACAGCATTTTCTAACTTGTTTATTTCGATTATTCGTAATCAAATACCATCAAGTGTGCGAATCATTGTACAAATGGCGATAATTGCGTCATTAGTAATTGTTGTTGACCAAGTATTAAAAGCGTTTTCTTACCAATTATCGAAAGAACTCTCTGTTTACATTGGCTTAATTATTACTAACTGTATCGTTATGGGTCGTGCTGAAGCTTTTGCTATGAAAGAAAAGCCAGGTGTTAGTTTTTGGGATGGTATTGGTAACGGTTTAGGTTACGGTGCGATCTTAATTGCTGTGGCATTTTTCCGCGAACTATTAGGTTTTGGTACTTTATTCGGTATTGAAATTTTACCATTGATTCAAAATGGTGGCTGGTATCAAGCGAATGGCTTATTAGTATTACCGTTTAGTTCATTCTTTTTAATTGGTTTGATCATTTGGGCTATTCGCCAATGGAAACCAGCACAAGTTGAGAAGGATTAACTCTAATGGAACATTATTTAAGTTTATTAGTTAAAACTATATTCATCGAAAACATCGCACTAACTTTCTTTTTAGGTATGTGTACTTTCCTTGCTGTTTCAAAGAAAGTTGATACAGCTATTGGTTTAGGTGTTGCAGTTATTGTAGTACTAGGTATTGCGGTTCCTGCTAACCAAGTAATATACCAAGCTGTTTTAGCACCTGGTGCTTTAGATAGCGTTTTAGGTATTACCGATCCTAAAGAATCGATTGATTTGAGCTTCTTATCATTCATTACCTTTATTGGTGTGATTGCGGCATTAGTTCAAATTCTTGAAATGGTATTAGATAAATATTTCCCTGCGCTTTATCAGGCACTTGGTATTTTCTTACCATTGATCACAGTTAACTGTGCGATTTTTGGTGCGGTATCATTTATGGTTGCTCGTAACTACACGTTAGGTGAGTCAGTTGTTTATGGTATTGGTTCTGGTATCGGTTGGGCATTAGCTATTGTTTTACTAGCTGGTCTACGCGAAAAGATGAAATATTCTGACGTTCCAGATGGCCTTAAAGGTTTGGGTATTACGTTTATTACTGCAGGATTGATGGCGTTTGGCTTTCTTTCTTTCGGTGGTATTTCGTTATAATAAGATTAACACAGAGAGCAATAACTTTATTGCTCTCTAGAGATAAGTGCTAAGGAAAAGTCGATGGAAATAGTTCTCGGCGTATCGATGTTTACAGCAATTGTTGTTGCACTTGTTTTGGTAATTTTATTTGCCAAATCTAAGTTAGTATCATCAGGTGATGTAAAAATCTCAATAAACGGTGACCCTGAAAAATCGGTTACTACAGCAGCTGGCGGCAAATTATTAGGCGCGTTAGCAGATCAAGGTATTTTCGTACCATCAGCATGTGGTGGTGGTGGTACATGTGGTCAGTGTCGTGTTGACGTACATTCAGGTGGTGGTGATATTTTACCAACGGAATTAGGTCATATTACTAAACGTGAAGCGAAAGAAGGTTGTCGTTTAGCGTGTCAAGTAGCTGTTAAACAAGACATGGACATTGTACTTGAAGATGAAATCTTCGGTGTTCAACAATGGGAATGTGAAGTTATCTCTAACGATAACAAAGCAACGTTCATTAAAGAACTTAAGCTTAAAATTCCTAATGGCGAATCCGTACCATTCCGTGCCGGTGGTTATATTCAAATTGAAGCACCAGCTCACCATGTTAAGTACAGCGATTTCGACATCGATGAACAATATCGTGGCGACTGGAATCACTTTGGCTTCTTCGATGTTGAATCGAAAGTTGATACTGATACATTACGTGCATACTCAATGGCAAACTACCCAGAAGAAGAAGGCATTATTATGCTGAACGTGCGTATTGCTACGCCGCCTCCTGGACGTTTACATTTACCTGCCGGTAAAATGTCATCTTATATTTTCAGCTTAAAAGCTGGTGATAAAGTGACTATTTCAGGTCCATTTGGTGAGTTCTTCGCGAAAGAAACTGATGCTGAAATGGTATTTATTGGTGGTGGTGCAGGTATGGCGCCAATGCGTTCACATATCTTTGACCAACTTAAACGCCTTAAATCTAAGCGTAAGATGTCGTTCTGGTATGGTGCTCGTTCACTTCGTGAAATGTTCTATGAAGATGATTACAACGGGTTAGCCGCTGATAATGATAACTTCGAATGGCATGTTGCTTTATCTGATCCTCAACCAGAAGATAACTGGGACGGTTTAACTGGCTTCATTCATAATGTTCTTCATGAGCAATACTTGAAAGATCATGAAGCGCCAGAAGATTGTGAGTACTACATGTGTGGTCCTC